>Ga0172375_10000416_pt1 | contig 69736 bp, 70 predicted proteins | sample LakKiv1m_FD_114537 | JGI IMG/M metagenome (GOLD analysis project Ga0172375, IMG submission 114537) | Freshwater microbial communities from Kabuno Bay, South-Kivu, Congo - kab_092012_11.1m | ecosystem: Environmental > Aquatic > Freshwater > Lake | place: Democratic Republic of the Congo... | reverse complement strand
TCTGAAACATAACCATTTATGCATCCGCTTAAGCAGATTAGTCCTTCATGGTACTTGCTTAAAAGCTCTACATCTGTTCTTGGTTTATAATAATATCCTTCCAGATTGGCAATTGAAATGATTTTAATTAAATTTTTATAACCAACATTATTTTTTGCAAGGAGTATTAAGTGGTTAGAATCTGCATCTACTCCGGCTTCTTTGTCATGGCGCGATCTTCTGCTCATATATATCTCGCAACCAATTATTGGTTTTATGTTTTCCTCAAGGCAAGCTTTATAAAATTTTATTACCCCGTACATATTGCCGTGATCAGTTATGGCAATACTTTTCATTCCTAGTTCTTTCGCGCGATTGATCACATCCTTTATCTTTGAAAGGCCATCCAAAAGTGAGAATTCAGTGTGATTATGAAGATGTACGAAGTCAGACATAGACCTATTGTAGCATTTCTTTAAGCAATTCTTTAATCTTACTTGCATTTAATTTCAATTTTGAAGTTTTCATAACTTGACCTAATAAAAACATTATTGCCATTTCTTTCCCCGATTTATAATCTTTTATTGCCTTTTCATTTTCTTTTAAAACATTATTTACCATTTTCCTTAATTCACTCTCTTCTATTTCGGCTGATTTTGGTAAGCTTAAAATATCTTTGATTAATTGAGCAGGCAAAGTTAAATTAATATCAATGTTCTTATTAATTAAATAATTAGCTATTTTATTAGGATTAACATCGTGTTTTTTTCCTACCATAACCGATTCATCAAAATAATCTGCAATCACTTTTTCTTTAGTTAAAATTTTAGCTGAGTATTCATTTAAATTATAATCTTTCTTAAATCGTTCAAATGTCTGATTAGGCGAATCCTGTATTTGAGATTTGAGACTTAAAATATTAGATTGACTGAAATTTAATGGGGGAATATCAGGTTCCGGAAAATACCTATAATCATTTGCTTCTTCTTTTACTCTTTGAGGAACAGATTCTTGCTTATTTTCATTCCAGCCACGCGTTTCCTGAATAGGATTATCATTATTATTTAAAATTTTAGTTTGCCTTTTGATTTCGAAATCTATAGCTTTTTCTACAAAACGAAAAGAATTAATATTCTTAACCTCTACTTTATATATTGGCAATTCTTTTGCATTCTCTTTTTGAAGGGAAATATTCGGCTCAAGACGCATATTGCCTTTTTCCATATTTGCATCTGAAACATTAAGATAACGGACTATTTGTTGAAGTTTTTTAAGATATTCAACAACTTCTTTTGCATTTTCAAAATCCGGCTCAGTAACTATCTCAACCAGTGGCACTCCTGAGCGATTAAAATCTATTAAGGAATTTACATCTTGATGAATTAACTTGCCTGTATCTTCTTCCATGTGCACTCGAGTTATTCCAATTTTCTTTCCATCCGAAAGCTCAATAAAACCTTTTAAGCAGAATGGCTGATCGTATTGGGAGATTTGATATCCTTTTGGGAGATCAGGGTAAAAATAATTTTTTCTATCAAATTTTGAAAAATTTGCAATTTTACAATTTAATGCAAGTCCAATCATGATGCACCAATTAATTGCGGTTTTGTTGGGAACAGGCAATGCTCCAGGTAAGCCCAGACAAACAGGACAAGTATGGGTGTTTGGTGTTTTACCAAAATAGTCTGCAGAGCAACCACAAAACATCTTAGATTTTGTCTTTAATTCCACATGTACTTCAAGTCCAATTATAGGTTTATAATTCATAATTTTGGTTTTTGTTTATAAAAATTTGTTTGTTTTTCAAAAGCGTTTCCAATTTGAAAGAGTAGGCTTTCAGATAGTTGTTTTCCCATAATCTGTATTCCGATTGGCATATTATTAGTAGAAAATCCTGCGGGAATAGAAAGACTTGGAATGCCTGCGATATTTGCAGTAACAGTTAAAACGTCAGATAGATACATTTTTAGTGGATCGTTTATCTTTTCCTCTAATTTCCATGGAAGGGTCGGACAGACTGGAGAGATTAACGCATTTACTTTTTGAAATGCATTCTCGAAATCTTTTTTAATCAAAGTACGAACAGCCATTGCTTTTTTATAATACGCATCATAATATCCTGATGATAAAGTAAAAGTTCCGAGCATAATTCTTCTTTTTGCTTCATCGCCAAAAAATGATCTGTCGTTACCATAGCGAATGCCGTCGTATCTAGCAAGATTAGAAGAGACTTCGGATGGCTGAATTATGTAGTATGCGGCTATACCATATTCTGTGTGGGGAAGTGATATCTCAGAAATTATTGCACCCAAGTCCACTAATAGCTTTACAGATTCTTCAAACTTTACTTTCACTTCCTTATCTAAGTCTGAGGTAACAAATTCCTTAGGAATACCTATCTTTAATCCCTTAATTCCTTTGTTTAAATCTTTGGTAAAATTGTCAATTGGATTGAGAAGAGTTGATGCGTCGAATTTATCTTGTCCAGCCGTAATATTTAAAAATAGAGCTGAATCTTCAACTGTTTTTGTAAAATGCCCAATTGAATCAAGGGAAGAAGCCATGGCAATTATTCCATACCTACTTACTCGGCCATAAGTTGGCTTAAGACCTACAACATTATTAAAGCTTGCAGGAAGCCTTATTGAACCTCCTGTATCAGTGCCTGTAGAAACAATACACATATCGGATGCTACAGATACTGCAGAACCGCTTGATGATCCACCTGGTACATATTCTTTATTCCAAGGATTTTTTGTTGGTCCAAAATCTGAATTTTCGCCACTTGATCCATGCGCCCAAGCATCCAAATTAGTTTTTCCAATAATAATTGCGCCTGCATCTTTTAATTTTCTTACAACAGTTGCATCATATTCAGGAACGTAATCTCTTAAAACGTTTGATGCGGCACTAGTTTTAATACCTTTGGTAGAAAACAAATCTTTTAGGGCAATAGGGATTCCTAAGAATGGCAAGTCCTGTTTATCTGAGATTAATTCATCAGCTTTTTTGGCTGATTCTAAAGCTCCCTTTTCTGTAATGGTAATAAATGCATTTAAGTTCTCATTGTGTTTTTTTATTTGCTCAAGACAAGCTTTCGTAAGTTCAATCGATGAGAACTTTTTTGATCTCAACCCTTCTTTTGCTTCCTTAATTGTTAATTGATTTAGATTCATTATTCCAATATTGCCTTTACTTTAAATAATCCATTGTGTTGGGATTTTGCGTTCGAAAGGACTTCTTCTTGACTAAGTGAGGGTTTTGCTTTATCCTCTTTCGTAACATTTTCAAGTCCGGTTACTTGAGAAGTAATTTCTATGTTTTTTGTATCAACTTCCTTCAGTTTTTCAACGTAGGAAAGAATTTCAGATAATTGTTTTTCAAATTTTTCTTTTTCAGGTTGCGTTAGAGTAAGATTTGCTAATTTTGCAACCCTACTAGCATCTATTTTCATACAGTTATTATATATTAGTGTTAAGTCTTTTGGCAATTACATTGTGAATAGGTTTCTAAAGTCGTCTTTATACGCTTAAATTGCTTTTATTCGCAATAATATATAAGGATATTGAGTAAAATAAATAGAACATTAAAGATGTTCGATATATTAAATTACTCAAATAAATAATTTGCGTTATATTTTAATTGCATTTAATGCAAACCTGTGTGCTTGTAGTTCTAGGGCATCATTGAGAGGGGAGAGGTGAATGGGGAATTTTTTGTATTTTTTTTCAAGAGATAGTTTTATTAGGTGGTCTGCGAATTCAGGATTTTTCGGAAGAATAGGTCCATGGAAATATGTCCCAAAACTATTTTTGTATACTGCACCTTCGGTTTGGTCTTTGCCGTTGTTTCCAAAACCTTTAATAACTTTTCCGAACGGTTTAATCTTTTTTCCCAGATAAGTTCTTCCTCCATGATTCTCAAAACCAACGATTATCTTGTTATTTAGCACTAAAGCTGCGGAAGCGCCAATTTGACGGGAAAATCTTATTCCCGGATTTTCTGTAAATAAATCGAATATTTTGAGGCTATTTATAATTGTTCCGTCTGCCTCTTTATAATATTTTCCCAGGAATTGGTATGCCCCACAGATATATAATCCAGGAATACCGTCATCAATCATTCTCCTTAGTTTTTCTCTTTTTTTCATTAAATCTTCTGCAACAATTTGCTGTTGTTTATCTTGAGCCCCACCCATAAATAACATATCGCAGGTAGTTAATTGTTTTTCATCAAAGCCTACGTTTAGCCTTCTTATTTCTACTTCGATTCCTCGCCATTTGCATCGTTTTTGCAGTACAATAATGTTTCCCCTGTCTCCATATGTGCTCATTAGCTCTGGATAGAGCCATCCAATAGTTAAAGCGTAGTTTTTCATAAGATCTTTTTTCCTGTTAGTATTTTGCGTACTTCCAGCATCGCTGAATAAGTTGCCAGAATATATAAAGTTTCATTATTGGTCATTTTGCTTAAGGCAATAGTGATAGCTTTTGCTATGTTTTCTTCAATTATAAATTTTTTCAACTCGGCATATTTTAATCTTAACCCCATATCATAGGTTCTGTCTCCTGACACAACAATATTTTTAAACTGAGAAGAAAACTCCTCAAAATCTACGTCCCATATCCATGAAACATCACGACCATCTGGTATCCTGTCATTCAAAAGTAAAATTAAGTTTTTTGCATTAAGATTAGTAATTGTTTTTAAGGATTCGTTAAAGCCTGTTGGATTTTTTGAAAGGAATATCTGGATTTTTTTTCCGTTTATATCTAAAATTTCCTGTCTTCCAAAAGCCGGTTTAAAATCTTTTAAGGAAGCTGTAATCTTATCTTTCTTAAGACCTAAAGTTTGTGTCAAAAGAATTGCCGCATTTGTATTATATTCGTTGTATGTTCCCGACAAAGGATAGTGCAAAGAAGAAATAAATGTTTTTTTCGGACGTTCGTAGTTGCATTCTTTGCAAGCCCAATCTCCAAGATGAGAAAAACAGATAGTCTTATAAGTTAATTTTGCATTGCAATTTGGACAATATATTGAATCTGAAGCGTGTTGAAATTTTTCACCCTTGTTCTTTAGAGGATTTATGCCGAAATACAACGTATTTGGGCGGGATTTCCCCAGAAATGCAACCTGAGGATCATCAGCATTAAGAATAAGCGTAACTTTTGAAGGTAGATGTTGAATAGAATCTCCCCATTTTTTTGAAATAGTATTAATCTCTCCATATCGATCTAGTTGGTCACGAAATAAATTTAAAATTATTATGTAGTCGGGATTTATTATCTCTTTTAAAATTAGCGGTAAAGTGCTCTCATCAATTTCAAAAATCGCAAAATCCTTCTTAATTATTCCTAGCAAATTAGAATTAAAAATTAATGACGATGCTATTCCGTTAAGCAGGTTTGCTCCTGCCTGATTTTGAAAAACTTTCTTGTTGTTTCCTTCAAGGATAGCTTGAATAAGTTTGCCTGTTGTTGTTTTTCCATTTGTTCCCGCAATTAAAATTATCTTAAGATTGTTCTTTTCAAGAATTTGCTGAATAAAATTTGGATTTAAAAAAAGGGTAATATGTCCCGGCCAAGTTGAACCTGATCCGAGATTAAAAAAACGGCTTATACTTGAAAGCAAATTGCCAAACAAGATTAATAAGGTATTCATAGCTATATTATATAGTATAAAGATTAAGCGTCACATCGAACGGAGAATTTTGATTCGCTCTTCAATTGGGGGATGAGTGTTAAAAAGATTTGAGAACCAATTGCCTTGTATCTTTCCTTTAAATGGATTCGCAATATATAAATGAGCTGTTGCGTTATTAGCAGCTTCCAAAGGCTCTTTATCATTGGAAATTTTCTCAAGAGCAGATGCCAGTCCCTCAGGGTATCGGGTAAGAAGAGCTCCTGATGCATCAGCCAATAATTCTCTTTTTCTAGAAACTGCTAGTTGTATTAAGGTGGCAATAAGAGGAGAAAGTATTGCAAGTATAATTCCTATCAATAAAAATATGCTCTGAGCATTGCCCCCATCCTCTCTACGACGGTTTCCGCCATACCAAAGGCTTCTCATAAAGAAATCAGCGAGTAGTGCAACCGTTCCTACTAGAATTACGACAATAGACATGAGTCTTATATCATAGTTTCTTATATGAGATAATTCATGAGCTATTACTCCTTCCAATTCAACTTTGTTTAGTCTATCCAAAATCCCTGTTGTTACGCAGACAACGGAATGATTTGGATCGCGTCCTGTGGCAAATGCATTAATTGCAGAATCATTAATAATATATATTTTAGGCATTGGTATTCCTGCTCCGATACATAAATTTTCTACAGTTCTAAAAAGCTGAGGATTATCTTTCTTTATAATTTGCTTTGCGCCCGACATTCCTAAAATCATCTTGTCAGAGTAGTAATAACTGGAAAAACCCATGATTCCCGAAATAATCAGTCCTATTCCAGCGTAAGATAAGCCATAGCCAGAAGCTTTTCCATATATAAATACTACTGTTGTTACAAATAAAATAAATAACACTACTATCAGCCAAGTTTTTGTTTTATTGGCAGATATCTGAGAGTAAATGTTCATAAATTAGGAAAAATGTCTCAATCAGCATGAAATTCTTTTAGAATTTCACTTTCACATTTTTTCTTTCAGCATCTTCAGCTTCAAAGAACTCTTCTTGTTTGAATCCAGTCATGGTTCCAATTATTGAGCTTGGAAAGTTAACTAATGTTGAATTAAAGCTGCTAACATTGGTATTGAAAAATTGCCTTGAATATGCAATTTTAGCCTCAATGTCTGAAAGCTCTTCTTGTAGTTCGAGAAAATTTGCGCTTGCTTTTAGGTCAGGATAATTCTCCGAAACCGCAAATAAACTTTTTATTGCGTCCGTAAGCATATTATCGGATTTTGCTTTTTCTTGAGTCGTATTGGCGCGCATGAGTGATGTTCTTGCTTTAGTGACATTTTCCAGCAATTCCTTTTCATGTTTAGCGTAACCTTTAACAGTTTCTATAAGATTTGGGACCAAATCCACCCTCCTTTTTAATTGCACATCTATTCCACTGAAAGCTTCTTTGATGCGTACTTTTCCTGTAGCTAGAGCATTATATACAGATAATGCATATAAAGCGATTGCTCCCAAAACAGCAAGTAATATTATTATTTCAATAGCCATTTTCATTCACCTCCTTCATAGTTAATTTTTGAGCCATTCATTAAATTCATTATACGTTAATGTATTAAGAATGTCATTCTTTTGTGCCCAGCCTCTGCGGGCCATTGCCACACCATACCTCATTAGATTTATATGTTTAATTGCATGACTGTCAGTATTAATTATGAGTTTTACTCCATTTTGGATAGCTTCTTTGATTAATGTGTCGGGGAGATCAAGGCGCTGTGGCCAACTATTTACCTCCAGTGTTTTATTATTTTTTATACAAAAATCAAAAATCTGCTCAAAATCTAATTCATATTCCGAGCGTTCATTAAGTAATCTTCCCGTTGGGTGAGCAAAAATTTTCGCTTTTGGATGACTGAGACCTCTCAAAACTCTTTTTGTCATATCCTTTTTATCTTTATTAAAGGAGCTGTGAATTGAGACAATTGCACCATCAAGAAGCTCCATAGACTTATTATCAATAGCTAGTTCTCCGGAACTCAAAATGTCTATTTCGAGCAATTTAAATATTCGAATATTTTTAATACTCGATTGAGCTTGATTAATAATCTCATTTCTTCTGGCAATTAAAGAATAAGTCTGGGCTTTTGAATGTTTTAGAACACTAGGATTATGCTCAGAAAATCCAATATATTCATATTTTAATTTTAATGCGTATTCAGCCATTGTTTTAATGTCTGTTTGACCTAAATCATGACTTGGTTCAATTGGAAAGCTGGAGTGAATATGGAGATCACCTTTGATATCTGATAGTTCAATTAATTTAGGTAGCTCGTGCCGGATTGCAAGCTCAATTTCTCCAGCATTTTCTCTTATCTCTGGAGGAATCCAACTCATTCCTAGTTTTTCATAAAATTTTTCCTCAGTGTTAAATTTTTCAATTTTATTTGTTTTAAGATTTTTTATTCCTTTTTCAGAAAGTGAAAAGCCTTTTTTTAAGGCATATTCACGTAAGCGCACATTATGGTCTTTACTTCCTGTTTGATGCTGTAAAAGCGCTCCAAAACTGTCAACTGGTACTGTCATAAGGTCAATTTGCTTTCCACCGGATGTTAAAATTGAAGCAGTTAACAATCCTTTTTCAATAATTCTTTCTAAATACGGATATGTTATAAAATGTTTTATGACTTCTTTTGGATTGTCTGTTGATACAGCGATATCAATATCTCCAATAGTAGGCATCATTCTTCTTAAGCTCCCTAAGGAAATAGCAATATTTACGAACGGTGAGCGCTTAAGATAAGTTAATACTTTTTCTGCAATTTCTTCCGCATAAGGAAGAGTCATCCTTAAATTCTTCCCTTTATTTTTCTTAAATTCCAAAAGAGCTCTAAGTATGTCTTTTTCTGATTTTTCTCCAAAAGACGGAACTCTGGCAATTTCGTGATTTTTAGCCTTAATTATTAAATCTTCAATAATAGTTTCAGGATTGTTCAAGGATAATTTTTTAACTAATTTATAAGCTTTTTTGGGACCAATTGATGGAACATGAATTAAAGCAAAAACGGATTTGGGTATATCTTTTAAAACTGTTTCGAAATGTGAAACAGAACCCTTTTTTAGCAGCTCCTCTATCCTTGATCTAATAATTTCTCCAATTCCGGGTACCGTTTGAAGTCTATTCTCTTTATGCAAATCTTCTAATTGGGAAGTTAACGATTCAATTGTTCCTGCGGCATTTTTATAAGCAACTATTTGAAAGTAAAACTTCTTTTCATTTTTAATTGAAAATGCTGCGGCAACATTTCTGAACAATTCTGCAATTTCACGGTTATTCATAAATTCATTCTAATTTATAATTGTGTGGAATTCAATTATCTGTTAAAATATTAATATATAAATATACCCCATGTTGGGGTGGTAGCTCAGTTGGCTAGAGCGCTTCCCTGTCACGGAAGAGGTCGCGGGTTCGAGCCCCGTTCACCCCGCAAAAATTTAGATATTGCATTTTAAAAATACTGATAGTATAATCCCTCATGCCACAGTAACTGCCCCAAAATACTAAATAAAATTATGGTGAAAAGAAAAAAAAGAAATTCAAAAAGAACTACTTCAGAAAAAAAAGTAAAAAACGGAATCTTTAGCAAAATTAATTTAACTGAATCTTATACAAGTCTTATATTGGGAGCGATTGTTGTAGTAATTATAGGTATATTGTTTTTATCTTTTGCAAAAAATAATAAAAATATGCAAACCAGTTCAGTAATGGACATTAAAAAGATAGAGGAATTAAATCCCCAAAATTCAAATGTTTCATCAACCTATACAATAAAACCAGGCGACGATCTCTGGACCATTTCAGAAAATATTTATAATAATGGATATAAATGGGTAGAAATTGCCAAAATAAACAAATTGGAAAATCCAGGGACAATCTATGCTGGCAATAAATTAGTGATGCCAGCTAAAGCTCAAGGAGACGTTAACGGAGATAATATCTCAGAAATAAATTCAATTGTAGGATCAACATACACTATAATAAGTGGAGATAATTTATGGGATATTGCTGTTAGAGCATATGGAGACGGTTATAAATGGCCAGAGATTGCAAAAGCAAACAATATAGAAAACCCAAATTTAATTTTCGCAAACAATGTTCTTAAAATCCCAAGGTAAATATTTGTGATAAAATATTCTTACTTGCGGGATTAGTACACCGGTAGTATGCTACCTTCCCAAGGTAGAGAAGCGAGTTCAATTCTCGTATCCCGCTCAAATTCCCCATTGACGAATTTTTCACTTTTTGTTAACATAAATCGTGCACACTAAGTATATCTTTGTTTCTGGTGGTGTTATATCAGGAATTGGCAAAGGCACAACAGCAGCCTCTATAGGTCTTCTCCTCAAGTCAGCCGGCTACAATGTTGCTCCCATGAAATTTGAAAATTATCTAAACCTTGATGCGGGCACCATTAATCCCATCGAACATGGAGATCCTTTTCTTTGTGAAGACGGGACAGAAGGAGACATGGACATTGGTACTTACGAAAAATATTTAGATGCAAATATGGGGAATGATAATTTCGTTACAATGGGGAAAATTTATCAAACTGTAATTAATAGAGAAAGAAGATTTGAATATGACGGAGAAGACGTTGAAGCAATTCCACACATTACAGACGAAATAACATCAAGAATTCATAAGGTTGCCCAAAGCAGTAAAGCTGACATTGTTCTTATAGAGCTGGGTGGTACAGCAGGAGAGTATCAAAATGTTTTCTATTATGAAGCGTCCAGAATAATGACTCTTAGGAATCCGGGAGATGTACTGCATATTCATGTTACATATGTTCCAACGCCTTTTCATTTGGGAGAACCGAAAACTAAACCTGCTCAATTATCTGTCAGGACACTTAATTCTATGGGAATTCAACCAGATTTCATAATCGCAAGAAGCGAGAAATATCTGGACCAAAGGAGAAGAGACAGGTTTGCATTATTTTGTAATATGCATCCTCAGGATATTATTTCTAATCCAGACTTGCAATCTGCGTATGAAATACCATTCCTATTGCACCAACAAGAACTAGATAAAAAAATTATGAAAAAATTAGGATTACCAATAAAACAAGCAAAGCTTTCTCAATGGAAAGATTTAATTGACAACATTAAATGGAAAGACGGTAAACAAATAGAAATTGCAATCATAGGTAAATATTTTGGGACTGGAGATTATCAATTGAGAGATTCTTACGCTGCGCTTTTTGATGCGATTGATCATGCTGCATGGGCTTCAAAAGTCAACGTAAAGACAATTTGGGTTGATGCTGAAAAAGTTGAGAAAGAAGGAGCGGAGAAAGTAATTGGAAAACCGTCAGGAATAATTGTTCCTATTGGTTGGGGTGAAAGAGGATCTGAAGGAATGATTGAGACTGCAAGTTACGCAAGAAGAAATAGAATTCCTTATCTTGGTCTTTGTTACGGAATGCAGCTGGCAGTTATTGCGTATGCAAGAGATCTGTTGAAATTTAAAGACGCTGACACAACGGAAAATAATGATAAAACAAAATATCCTGTTATTCATCTTATTCCAAGTCAGAAGGAGCTAATGAAAAGAAGAGCTTATGGCGGCACAATGAGGCTTGGTGGTTGGAAAGCGAAAATTAAAGAAGGAACTAGGGCATACGAGCTTTATGATAAGTATAATGATTTTATTGACAAGAACAGAAGGTTAACCAGTGAACGACATAGACATAGATACGAATTTAACGATAAATATACAAAGGATTTCGAGAAAGCAGGACTCATAATCTCAGCAAGATCAACTGTAGAAAATTTAGTTGAGATAATAGAACTTTCAAAAGATAAGCACCCTTTTTATTTAGGCACTCAAGGACATCCTGAATATAAAAGCCGCCCGCTTTCTCCCCATCCCATTTTTCTCGGCTTCATAGAAGCTTGTAAAAAACAAAGCTAATCTGATATAATACTCTTTATGTTAAAACAAATTAATTTCGCCCCGGGAGATATAATTCGTGTCCATGAAAGAATTAAAGAAGGTAACAAATCCAGAATCCAGATATTTGAGGGCACAGTCTTAGCCATAAAAGGTAGAGATGAGAATAAAAGTTTTACGGTAATGAAAATAGTTGGAGGAATAGGTGTTGAGAAAATATTTCCTTTCAATTCTCCAAATCTTGAAAAAGTTGATGTTAAAGGTCATTCCAAAGAAAAAATCAGACGCGCAAAGCTTTATTACAAAAGAGTTCCAAAATCTGCATAAACAGTGAAAATCACTAATCCTACTGCTAAATTAGGAGAAGATAAAGCCTCTGAATATCTACAAAAATTAGGATTTAAAATACTTGAAAGAAATTATCGAAGAACCTACGGAGAAATAGATATTATCGCTTTAGAGAAAGACATTTTGTGCTTTATTGAAGTTAAAGCCAGAACTTCTGATCAATTTGGTTCTCCTTTGGAATCAATTACTCCTTGGAAATTAAAATCTCTGATTAAAACAGCTCAATATTACAAAATGACCAAGCCTAATCTTCCAGAAGCTCTCAGAATAGACGCAATTTCAGTAATATTAAAAGAGAATAGCGTGCAAAATATTGAATTAACTAGGAATATCAGCGGTTTTTAGTGTTACTTTAATGTTAAAGATTTTATTTGATCTCTGATCATAGCGGCTTTTTCGAAATTAAGTTCTGCTGCGGCTTTTTTCATTTCTTTTCTTAATTTTTTAATCAAGCTTTCTCGTTCATCGGGGAGCAATACTTCTTTTTTAGCAAGATCTATGTAGAAATTCAGACTATCTTTGTATTTTTTGTCTTCAGAAATGTTCTCATCAATTAATCTCGCTCTTATTCCTTTTTGAATTCCGATTGGTTTCTTCTTATATTTTTTATTATATTTAAGCTGAATATTTCTTCGTCTATCCACTTCATGAATTGCTGATTTCATTGAGCGAGTTATATTATCTGCGTACATTATCACTTGAGCATCAATATGTCTTGCTGCTCTTCCCATGGTTTGAATAAGTGATGTCCGGCTTCGCAAAAATCCCTCTTTATCTGCATCTAAAATAGCAACTAAGGATACTTCTGGTAGATCTAATCCTTCACGAAGTAAATTAATACCAACAAGCACGTCATATTCGCCTTTACGTAATCTATCCAAAATGTCTTGTCGTTCGAGAGTTTGGATATCAGAGTGTAAATATGCAACTTTTATATTTTGTTCTTCCAAGTATGCTGACAGTTCTTCAGCCATTCTTTTAGTTAAAGTGGTAACCAAAATGCGCTGTTTCTTGGTAACTCTTTTGCTAATTTCATTAATTAGATCTATTATCTGGTCTTTTGTAGGCTTTATCGTTATTTTTGGGTCAACAAGATTGGTTGGACGGATAAGCTGCTCAACAACTGCATCTTTTTCATTAGCTAGAGACAATTCATATTCATCCGGAGTTGCGCTAATATAGGTAATTTTATTAACTCTCTGCATGAATTCCTCAAATTTAAGCGGACGGTTATCCAAAGCTGAAGGAAGCCTGAATCCATAGTCAATTAGCGTTGATTTTCTAGATTGATCACCATTATACATACCTCTTAATTGAGGTAAAGTTATATGTGATTCATCAACAATAGTTAAAAAGTCTTTTGCTGCATAATTAAAGTAATCCAACAGCGTATAAGGCGGCTGACCCGGAGCTCTTCCGTCAAAGTACCTTGAATAATTTTCAATTCCGTTAACGTAACCTATCTCTTTAATCATTTCTAGATCAAAATTTGTCCGTTGTTCCAGTCTGTGAGCTTCTAGATTTTTACCTAGTTTTTTAAGTTTTGTAACCTGATTTTTCATGTCATTTCTAATCATAGGAAAGACATTTTTGTAGGTTTGCGGATCTGTCATATAATGTTTTGCCGGATATATAACAGTGCCTTTCAAAATCGAAATTGTATCTCCGGTTAAAGAACTAAATTCAGAAATACGCATGATTTTATTATTTTTAAGTTCGATCCTTATTCCTGTGTCTTTATATGCAGGAAAAAGATCTATTGATTCACCTCTTACTCTAAAACTTCCCCGCTCAAAAGCATACTCATTTCTTTCATATTGCAAATCTGTAAGACGTATCATTATTGAGCGAAGATTAGTTTGCATTCCGGATTTAAGCTCAAGGACAAACTTTCCATATTCAATAGGGGAGCCTAAATTATAAATACAGGAAACCGATGCAACAACGATAACATCTTTTCTGGTTAACAAATTAGTGGTTGCAGAAAGTCTTAATTTGTCGATTTCTTCATTAATTTCTGCTTCTTTTTCTATGTATGTGTCGCTTTGAGGGATATATGCTTCAGGTTGATAATAATCGTAGTAAGAAACAAAATAAGAGACAGCGTTTTGCGGAAAAAAATCCCTAAACTCTTGGTAAAGCTGGGCAGCTAAAGTTTTATTATGTGAAATAATTAAAGTTGGTTTTTGAATTTTATCAATAACATTTGCCATGGTGAAAGTTTTACCAGAACCTGTTACTCCAAGAAGGACTTGATGCCTAATGTCCTTTTCAAGATTATCAATTAATTTTTTTATTGCCTGAGGTTGATCTCCTGTTGGTTTAAAATGAGATTTCAACTTAAATTTCATAGTGACCTATTTTATCATACGTTTGAATATCTTTGTCATATTGACAAAATACTCGAATATTTCGTATAAAATATTAAGATATATAAAAATATGCCTGGAGTAATATATAAAAAAGAGAGAGAAGTTTTGGAGTATTTAGCTCAATTTCAAAGACAATTTGGTTATTCCCCAACGCTTAAAGAAATCGCTGAAGCAACAGGTCACAGAAGTAATTCAACTGTTCATTCATTAATTAAATCTCTTGTTGATAAAGGATATATTCAGAAAGTTGATGGGAATAACAGGGTGCTTAAGATTGTTGATCAAAAAGTTACTTTTTCTTTGTTAGGAAGCACAGCTTCCATTGAGCTTCCTTTGATGGGCTACATTGCAGCAGGTAAGCCATTAGAGCCTCATAGCGACCCTAATGCTACATTTCATATATCAGCATCAATGTTGTCTGGTAAAAAAACAGCATTTGTTCTGCAAGTTAAAGGAAATTCTATGATAGAGGATGGAATTTTTGATGGTGATTATGTGGTTATTGAAAAGGCCAGTACAGCAATTAATGGCGATATTGTAGTTGCTTTAGTTGATAATAATATGGCAACCCTTAAAAAATTTTTCAATGAGAATGGTAAAATTGTTTTGAAACCTGCTAATGCGGAAATGGAGCCTATTTATCCAAATTCTCTTTTGATTCAAGGAAAAGCAGTCGGAATAGTTCGCAAATTTGCCTAAGTTTTCTTTTTGCCTGCTTCGTCACGAGATGAACGGAATTTTACAATTTTTAGCTTGTGATTTACATAAAACAAAACTGCAAAAAGCAATAATACAGCAAGCACAAGGTCAAATTTGTGAAAATATCCTCCAATAGTATTCCATTTACTTCCAAGATAAACTCCTATATATGTTAAGAATGTAGACCAGATTAAAGATCCTAAAAAAGTGTAGATTGAAAATTTCCAGAAATTCATTTCTGCAAGCCCACAAGGCAAAGAAATAAAAGTCCTGACTGCAGGAAGAATACGGCTAAAAAACGCAATTTTATCTCCAAATTTATTGAACCACTTTAAGGAATGATTGTATTCATCAACGGAAACCAGGATAAATTTTCCGTATTTTTTAATTAATTTTAAAATTACTGTTTCCTCTAAGAAATATCCAATTGCGTAACCAATCCATGATCCAATCAAATTTCCGAAAGCTCCAATTAAAACAACTGCAATAAAAGAAAAATTACCTGTGGTAACTATGTAGCCCGCAAAAGGCATGGTAACTTCGGAAGGAATTGGTATTAAAGCAGATTCCAGAGTCATCAATATGAATATGCCCCAATAGCCCGAAGATTGGATAAGATGTATAATAAAACCCGATAACAATTCAATCATATGGGAATGCTTTATATTGTAGCAACACCAATCGGCAATTTGCAAGACATAACTCTTAGAGCAATAAAGATTCTGCAAAGCGTAGATGCTATAGCTTGTGAAGATACTAGAAAAACAGGAATCTTGCTTTCTAAGATTTTGACAGCCGAGACCCCAAAACCTCGATTAATTTCTTATTATGAACAAAATGAGCTTCAGAAAATCCCTGAAGTTATAAATGCTTTAAAGAATGGATTAAATATTGCCTTAGTTTCAGATGCAGGAACACCAACGATTTCAGATCCAGGATACAAACTTGTACGTGAGTGCATTAAGGAAGGAATTAAAATTGAATCGCTTCCAGGGGCATCGTCAGTACTTACAGCGCTAACTGCTTCAGGGCTTCCAACTGATAAATTTCTATTTATCGGTTATCCTCCAAAAAAACCTGGACACAGAAACACCCTGTTTGAAAAACTAACAAAGCTACCAATTAAAACTACGATCATTTTACTTGAAGGTCCACATCATATAATTAGAACACTTGAGGAAATGAAAAAAGTTTTTGGAGACATAAATATTGTTGTTTGCCGTGAATTAACTAAAATTTATGAAGAAATAAGACGGGAAAAAATTTCAAAGTCGCTAGAGCATTTTTCTGAAATTACCCCAAAGGGTGAATTCACAATTCTGTTTAACGAATTTCTTTTGAGAGAATAGTTCCTTGCTCATCTAAAGAGTATATGTAAATTTCTCCAGTTGCAATTTCTAAATTTTCAACAGCGCTATCAGAAAGATTTTCAAGATACTTAACTAAGGCTCTTAAGGAATTTCCGTGAGCTGAAACAAGGACATTCTTTCCAGACTTTAGTTTAGTTAATATTTCAGATTCGTAAAACGGAACTACTCGATTATAAACATCTTTTAAACTTTCTCCGTTTTGGATTGGAATATCCCAGCCCCTTCTAATTTTGCTAAATTGTTGATCTCCTACTTCTTTTTTAATCTCCCATTTATTTTTTCCTGTATAAATTCCATAATCACGTTCATTTAGAGCTTTATTCTCTATTGTTGGGACATCTATCCCTAAAATGTTTCTTATTTCATCTAGAGTTTGTTTCGCGCGTATTAATACAGATATAAAAGCAAAGTCTATGGAAAAGCCTTCGAGCTTTTTTCCTGCTGATCTCGCTTCTTCTTTTCCTTTTTCAGTTAAGCCAATGTCTGTTAAACCTGTCCAAAGACCTTTTTCGTTCCATTCCGACTCACCGTGCCTAATTAAAATTAAATAAGACATACTAATATATTAGCCCACCTGAATATATTTCGCCATTTACTCCATTAACTGTAATTATATTCCCATTTTGGAATATTTTTGTTGCATTTTCAATTCCTTCAACTGTTGGAAGCTGAAAATTCTTTCTATAAAGAGTTTTGGTTAAGGAATTTGGAACAATGGAATTAACAATTATTGCTTTTGCCGCTTTTATGTTGCTAATTAATAAATTATTAAGGTTTGCTGTGATAATTATTTCTCCTTTTTTTACTTTTACGTCACGATAATTATTATGTAAAATCCTGACAGGACCAGTTGCTATTCCCAAATTAAGCGAAATTCCTTTAGCTAGTATTTTTTGTTTTTTATTATCTAGAGCTTCTTTAGAAAATTTATTTACAACGCCTGTAAAAGGATTTATTTTTATTATGTAAATTTTGCCTTTACTTACAACATATTCTATTTCTTTTGGAAAATAAAAGTAATCCTGTATTATCTTGCAATATTTTATTAGTTTATTAATTTGTTCTCCTGATAGATTTTTGTCAACAATTGGTTGATTAGTAAATATTTTTCCCTGCATTTCAGATTTAGTATTTTTCAAAACAACTATTGCCGTAGGGCTGTCCATAAAAGAAGACCAAATTGTTTTTATCTTCAGAACAATATTCGCATCCCCCTTAATATTGGAAAAAAGCATAGATCTATCAGCTTTAGATGAAGAGAACATATTAACAGAGGTCTCACTAAATTTTCCCGCTAATCTTTTGTAAAATTTATGTAAATCTAATGCCAAACTTTGTGAAATGTGTGCATGCATAATTTTAACTTTAGCAGGCTCAAATAATTTCTCAACAGAATTTGACAATGATGGATGATTCAAAGCCTTTAGCTTCTCTATTTCATTGTTAATATTGTTTTTTTTAAAAAATTCGTCACGAAACCGCGCAGTAACTACAAATCCCTCTGGAAGGGGAACACCTAACTTCCAAAGCATTCCAAGATCATAGGCTTTTTTACCAACTAAATCCTCATCAGATTTATAAATATCTGAAATGTCTATAACATAATCAGGAATTAATCCCATACAGCTATTATTGAGGTATTTTTAGAAATTATCAAGCGGACATGCTTCTAATTAAACTTATAAGCTCTTCTTTTTTCTGTTCAACTTCTTCTTTTAAATATGATTCAACATTTAATCTTAGTAATGGCTCTGTGTTTGAAGTCCTGATGGAAAATCTCCATGTTGGGTAATTTATAGCTATGCCATCCATCTCATCCAAAACGCCATCTTCATATTTTTCTTTTGCAGCTGAAATAATATTCTCTGCATTTTCTACTTTAAAATTGAATTCTCCAGACTCATAACTTCTTGTATAGCCCTTAACAACTTCCGAAAAAGGCTTATTCTCTTTGGACAATACCTTAAGTATTGTAAGTATCATCGGCATTTGAGATTCAGAATTAGCAGTTTCTCTAAAAAAATAGTGCCCTGATGATTCTCCCGCAAAAATTCCGCCATATTTATTCATAGCTTCCGTAATATACGCATGACCGACTTTTGTGATAACCATTTTCCCTCCATTTTCTTCAATTATTTTTTTTGGAGTAAAAATATAACGTATATCTATGAATATTTGTTCTCCTTTGTTTTTTTCAAGTAAATCTTTTGAAACAATAGATGTGATGATTGTAGGAGGTACAATATTTCCTTTTTCGTCAATAAAAAATAAGCGGTCTCCATCACCATCTGGCGCCAACCCCAGATCAGCTTTCTCTTCAATAACTTTTTTTTGTAAATCAATTAGCGTTTCTTTCTGAAGCGGATCCGGTTGATGAGCAGGAAAAGTTCCATCTAGTTCAAAATTCATTCGAATTAAATCCATAGGAATTTTTTCTGCGACAGCATTTATATATTGAGAGCCCATTGCATTTGCGGCATCAGCAACAATTTTAAATTTCTTTATTTCGGGGTTTCCCGCAATTTTTAATGAATTATTAATCTCATCTTCTAAAATTCCTGGTTTTTTCGAAATAGTTCCCTCAACTGATGATTTAATGAATTTTTCAGTTAAGACTATTTCTTTAATTTCTTCAAGGCCAGTCGGTCTGCCTACTTTTATTAAACCTTTTTCTCCTTTTTTTACAATTTTTATACCATTCCACTCCTTTGGGTTGTGAGAAGCTGTAATCTGAATTCCTGCATCATATCCATAATGAGAAACAGAAAAATAGAATGTGGGAGTAGATACTATTCCTATGTCAATTACATTCGCACCTAACTCAACAAGAGTTTTGATTGCGGATTTAGTAAGAGAAGGAGAGGATGTCCTCATATCTGTTCCAACGACCACAGTAAAAGGTCTTGCTTCCTTGTAATCTTTGATAAAAAAAGCATAGATTGCCTTTACAATGTTTGATATTTTTTCTTCGTCAATATCTGTTGGGTATATTGCACGGATGTCGTATCCTTTGAATATTCCGGGGTTTATATTCATTTTTTTATGTTACATTTCCAATAATAAAAAGTCAATGGATTGAGAAAGCGACAAAGGCAAACTGCCTGTTTTTTGCCCAATTTCAATTTTGTATAGTTTTTTATATATTTCTTTCATTTTCTCTATGTTAAATAATTTAGCCTGTTTTTCCAACTTATTTGTTTGCCAAGGAGCGAGACGAATTAATTCCTCAATCGGCTCGCCCTCACAAGGCTCAGATAGAGCTAAGAGTATCCGAAATTGTCTTTGCATCATAAACAGAATCAATTCTTCCTTTATTTCGCTAGTTAATGCTTGATGAAAAAGATCTAAGAGGTTCTTTGAATTATTTGGTTTTAGATTATCTAAAAATAAGAAAATATTTTTTGGAAGTTTAAAGATCTTAATAGCTGAATCTTTAAATAAAACTAATTCTTTTTTTGGAATTTCTTTTGATTCCCATAGAACAAATGTTGTAGATTTGGAATTTTTGACTATAAAATCAGACATCTCCTTGTGCTCTTTGTTCGTTTTTTTAAATTTTGTTAAAAATTCTTCAATAAAAATAGCTTTTGTATCACCGAAAAATGTTGATCCTTCAATATTCTGTATAAGATCCAAGATTGTCAGTTTATTTCCGTCAAATAACACAAAGTCTTTATATTTCTGTCTCAATTCATAAAAATAGTTTCTGGATGAGGAAATATCGTCACCATGGATAATCGTTATCATGATTTGCTTTTGTACTCTTTGAATAATTGATTTACTTGCGATTGCAAATGTCTATGTCTACTCCTGTGCGGAAGAAGTGCTCCAGAAAAATTTTTTGGAATATGCAAAAGTTCATGAATTAATACTTTTTTCTTTTCATCTTCATTTAATTTATCATAATACTTCGACAAGACTTCTATTACATAAGCAGGTTTTATTTTCAATGCTCTTTGAAATATTTTAGGAAAAGACCATATGCGGGCATAAGAACGAGATTTTGATCCTGACGTCCTGAAACAGAAAATTCTCGAGGAATCAATATGGTCAAATTCCAAAACCTTAAGTATTTTTTCCATATCAGCTTTAACTTCCAAAGCGGAACTCCAATCCAGTTTTGAATTTTGACTTTTGAGTTTTGACATTAATTATGTGTGTTTATCTGCAACATAGGATGCGCCATATGCATGAGGTTTTGTTTTTGCAATAAAACCATTACCAGTAACCATGCCAACAACTTCTTTAATCATATCTCTTGTATCACCATGCTCTCCAACATCAATATGAATCTCTAAGTTATAGTTTGGTGATTCACCATTAAGAGATTTTCTAAGTAGGGGAACAAAGGATAATGCAAAATTTAGTGATTCAAGCGTTTCGGCATAAATTTTTTCCCGGAGAGAGTGAATATTCGATGCATTCTTTTTCCTCCAAAAATATTTGCCGCCGAAACCTTTCCTATGAACTAAAACAGCCGTAACTAGATTGATGGTTTTGGAAGTTCCGTCATTTTCCTTTTCATGAGAATCAGTTCCAATAACCAGACTGTATTCAGCAGATGATTTTTCTTCCAAAAAATCCTTGATTAAATGTATTGCTTCCCCAACCTTTATTACTCCGTGTGTTAGGCTATTTAATCGTTCATTTGAAACATTTTCCATACCTATGAGCTTATTTTCGACCATGCCATATTATACCATAGGGAATCAATTCATTCGATAATATGAAAATCGACAATAAGCCAATGAAATGATTAAGTAGATATCTTCAAAAGCCATTTAAAAAATTCGACAATTGCATCTGTTTTTTCCAAAGGTAAATCTTTATATTTTTTTTGTTTAGAGAAAGTTTTGACAGGAAGATTCTTTGGCGATAAATCCGAAGAAAGATTTACACCATACTTAACTGTAGGTTTTCCTTTTGTTTTTGAAATTGATTGAAGAGTGGTAAAGATTTGAGTATAGCTTCCATCCTCATTTACTAATGAAAATTGAGAAAAAGAACCCTGTCCTGTTTGAAGTAAAAAAGCAGTTACTGCACCTATGTTTTTATCCGACCAAACATATTGAAATGCATATTTAAAATATTCTGAGATTTGATTCTCGGACAATACGTTTTTGGTCCAACCTGTTTCTGTGATAAAGATTGGTAAATTTTTACCACTCAATCTATACGCTAAGTTCCTTTCAAAATTAAAGCTGTAGATACTCTGATTTGTTGAAAAATATGGCGCTTGCCTAAATCCTGGATTTGGATACGAATGACTTCCTAAACCATCTAATAAACCAAAAATTCCAGGCACAGCATTATTCATAGCCGTCATATAGTCATATTCATTCATGTATATGCCTAAGGCATTTGGCGCAGCATTATCAAGACCTGAAGAGATGATAAAAAAATCGTTATTTAATGATTTGAATGTAGAAATAGTGTAGTTTAATAATTCCGCATATTCTACTGGATTCAAGTCTCCTCCCCACTCATCACTCCTATTAACTTCATTAAAAACTACTATGTAGCGATTTTCTACAGGCCAAGCAAGGGAATTTAAAAAATTTGCGAAATCAAGAATATCTTCTTCAGTTGGTTTTTTCCAGACAACTGTATTGAAATAATCTCCTTCAGTTGCAAGTCTGATGATTGGGATTATATGAAGTTTCTTCGCATCATTCATAAACTTTTGCCATTTTTCTAAATTTTTGTCCCCGGCCTGAATTGGAATTGTCACATATCCCCAGTCTCCTCCGCCACCATTTACTAAATTGGTAGCTAGATTAATTTCAGATGGGAACAATATATGAACACCAACCTTGTTATTAGGTAAAGATAGGGGATTTTCTATGGCAAAACAGGAATTAACAAGCAAAAAAAGGACGCAAAAACTAATAAAACAAAGTGTCAAAAAAAAACGCTTCATTGAGAGTATATTATACACCTAGAAACCTAATGAAATATCCTATTTATCGAAAATAAACGATTTTAGAGTTCTAATTAAACGGAAAAGAGGCATACCAGATGACACTGCAATTTAAATGGTGAGCCGGCAGGGATTCGAACCCTGGACCAAGAGCTTAAAAGGCTCCTGCTCTACCACTGAGCTACCGACCCTAGACTACTATTATATCAAGAATCTTGTTTTTTTAACAAGAGAATCTGTGCCTTGGGTTTTTTTATGAAAATTGCTATAATTATATTTAAGCCGCCATCGTCTAGTGGCCTAGGACATCGGGTTTTCAGCCCGAGAATCTGGGGTTCGAATCCCCATGGCGGTACTTTGATAGTTAAAAAGTAATTGAATTTTACTTCTGAATAACATATATTAGAGAGAGGAGGTAAAATATGAATGACATTGTGTCATGGTTAATAGTCACTTCTATAGCTGTAATTTTAGTGAACAATGCAATATTACTTATTATAGCTGTTTATAAAAAACTTAAAAAAACTAAATTTTAATCTTAACTTTTAAGATTTCGGAACATAATAGTGCAAAGATAAAATTAAGAATATTTAAAATTGGATTTAATATAGTAAATCGTTATAATGGCATCTAAGGCCTCATAATATAAATTTCAACAACTTATTCCATATTTACCCGAAGAAACAACATGGACACTTGTAATGTAGTATTGAAGTTGTTAGTATATGGATGAAAATTGCCCACTGATTTAAAACTGTAACTGTCTAGAAGGAGGTGAAAGAATGAGCGGAAATGCAAAGTGGATAGTAGTCATTGTTGCACTCTTGATTGGCCTTTTCATAGGTTATTTTGCAGAAAGACAGCGAGCGATATTTAACATGGAAAATGCAAAACTTTCCTGGCAAAAGCAAATTGATGATGTAAAAATAGCCAATCAAAAACTGGTGGAGGAAAATAAGCGATTACAAATAACTCCAAGCCCAACTCCAAAAGCAGGAGCGAAGAAGGTTTCGCCGACTCCAACAGTAGAAATAAAGAAAACTACTCTAACGCCAACAGAAGAAAAAGAGTAGATTTGAATGGTTTTAATAATTGCAATCTGTAAGCCTTTTATGGCGATTGTATAATATTGTCCTACAGACATAGTAATACTTGCTCCGAATCAATGCTTCTGATAGAATATTTTTCTATGATTCCGGTAACCTCACTTAGACCAGGAGTAACATTTGAAGAACATGGAGATATTTTTGAAGTATTAACCTACAACAATATGCATCTTCGAAAAACCAGTTCTGTAGTGCAAGTAAAAGTTAGGAGTTTAAGGAAAGGAGCAACAACTGAAAAAAGTTTTGGAAGCAATGGGGAAGTTAATCCCGTAAGAATTGAGAAAAGAGAACTTCAATATCTTTATAAAGACCAGGATTTTTGTTACTTTATGGACCCTCAAACCTTTGAGCAAATTTCAATTCCGCTCAAAAGTCTTCAGGAGAATAGTTATCTGAAAGATGGAGAAAGAATTGTGATTAGCTTCTACAAGAATGAAGCATTAAGCATGATTCTTCCCCCAAAAATGAAATTTAAAGTTAAGGATACAAATCCCGGAGTTAAGGGAAATTCTGCAACCAATGTTTATAAAGATGCAACTTTGGAAAACGGGCTAACAACTAAAGTCCCTCTATTTATCAATATCGGAGACGAAATTATCATAGACACCAGAGACGGATCTTATACGGCCCGTGCATAAATCTCTTACTACTTCTTGTTTATCCTCAAATACTAGCGTATAATATTAGATCGATTAAAAATATTATCATGGATAAAATTGTAATCAAGGGCGCTAGAGAACATAACCTCAAGAATATTGACTTAGAAATTCCTAAGAATAAATTAATCGTATTTACAGGCCTGTCAGGATCCGGTAAGTCTTCTTTGGCTTTTGACACTATCTATGCTGAAGGGCAAAGACGTTACGTTGAAAGTCTTTCTTCCTATGCAAGACAGTTTTTGGGAGTGATGAAGAAACCTGATGTTGATTTGATTGAAGGATTGTCTCCAGCAATTTCAATTGATCAAAAATCTACATCTCACAATCCAAGATCAACTGTCGGAACTGTTACGGAAATCTACGACTACATGAGGCTTCTTTTTGCGCGGATCGGCCACCCTCATTGCCCAAAATGTAATCGAGAAATTTCCAATCAGACGCCAGAACAAATAGTCAAGGCTATCTTCGCATTAATTAATAATGAAGTTTCAAAAAAAATAAAAATACTAATTCTTGCGCCAATTGTAAAAGACAGGAAAGGAGAATATAAGGAATTATTCGTTGATTTAAAGAAAAGAGGTTATCGAAAAGTACGTATTGACAAACAAATTTTAGATCTTAACGAGAGCTTTATTTTAATTAAAACCAATAAGCACACTATAGAAGCTGTAATTGATGAAGTTATTTTAACTAAAGATACGGACAGGATGAGAATTGCCGAAGATGTTGAAAAAGGATTGAAGCTAGGCGGAAATGAACTAATAGTCTCTATTGTAAAGGATGCAGGATTTAATATTCCGGCAAAACCGAAAAAATTGCAGGATGAATTATTTTCAGAAAAATTTGCCTGTCCTGTATGTGGAATTTCTATGCCGGAAATACAACCTCGAATTTTTTCTTTTAACACTCCTCACGGAGCATGTCCAACCTGCAATGGATTAGGAACACTTCTAACCGTAGATCGGGACCTAGTTTTTAATGATAATTTATCTATTTCTGAAGGAGGAATATTGCCTTATTCGAACCTTTTTGAAAATGAGACATGGTTCTCCAGAACTTTAATTAAATTTTGTGAAGAAAACAATATTCCTTTAAAAAAAAGGTTAAGTGAAGTAGATTCTGACAAAAAAAGATTGCTTTTAGAAGGAACCGGTGAAAAAATCTATAAAGTTGTCGGACAAAATAGGTGGGGAAGAGAAACAGAAATTCACGAATCTTTCAGGGGAATGCTTTGGGACTTAAGAGAAAAATATCAATCTACAGATTCCATGTTTTTGAAATCACGAATAGAAAAATTTATGAGATATGAAACTTGCCCAGACTGTGCAGGAGCAAGACTTAAGAAAGAATCTTTATCGATTACAATTGAAGATAAATCAATCATTAATGTTTGCGACATGTCTATTGACGATTCCTTGAGATTTATTAGAAATCTATTTGATTCTCTAACTGTCAGAGAGATAGAAATCTCAAAGTTAATTCTCAAAGAAATAAAACAAAGACTTATATTCCTGGTTAACGTTGGGCTTGATTACTTAACATTGTCCCGCGGGGCACAAAGCTTGGCAGGAGGAGAAGCGCAAAGAATTAGACTAGCCTCTCAAATAGGAAGCGGATTAACCGGAGTTTTATATGTTTTGGACGAACCGTCCATCGGTCTTCATCAAAAAGATAATAAAAAATTAATTGAGACACTCAAAAAACTGCGGGATTTAGGAAATACAGTTTTAGTTGTCGAACATGATAAAGAAACAATGGAACAGTCTGATTATATAGTTGATTTTGGCCCAGGAGCAGGCCAAAGCGGAGGAAATATTATCGCAAAAGGAACGATCGATGAAGTCAAAAAGAATCAAAATTCCATAACCGGAGCTTATTTGTCAGGAAAAAGAAAAATAAAACTATCTCATCATGAGAATTTGGAGAAAGAAGATTTTGAGAATAATAAAGTCTTGTCTATTCTTGGCGCAAAAGAACATAATTTAAAAAATATTGACGTCAGTTTTCCCTTTAGTAAATTTATTGTCGTAACCGGAGTTTCAGGATCTGGAAAATCAACATTAATTAACGATATTTTGTATCATGCTTTAATGCAAATGCAAAATCCCTTTCATAGAGATAAACCTGGAAAATTTGAGCATATTAATGGTTATCAAAATATAAAAAGGGTTTACATGATTGATCAATCTCCGATCGGAAGGACTCCGCGAAGTAATCCTGCTACTTACACGGGCGCATTCACCTACATTCGAGACATTTTTGCTAAAACCCGTGACGCAAAACTCAGAGGCTATGGTCCTGGAAGATTTTCTTTTAATGTAAAAGGTGGACGTTGTGAAGCCTGCGAAGGAGAAGGGCAAATAAAAATTGAAATGCAGTTTCTGCCTGATGTTTATGTAACTTGTGAGGTTTGTAACGGCAAACAATATAATAAAGAAGCATTAGAAATTTTTCTTAACGGAAAAAATATTGCAGACGTGTTATCAATGAGTGTTAAAGAGGCTTTGCAATTTTTCTCTTTTGTTCCCGTACTTTCTCACAAGTTACAAACACTCAATGATGTCGGCCTTTCATACATAAAGCTGGGTCAACCTGCTCCAACTTTGTCCGGCGGAGAAGCACAGAGAGTTAAATTATCGGACGAATTGTCGAAAAAAGGACAAAATTGTTTATATCTTTTGGACGAACCGACTACAGGATTGCATTTTGCTGATTTGGAAAAATTACTACACGTTCTAAAAAATCTTGTTAATCGGGGGAATACCGTAATTGTTATCGAACATAATCTAGATGTTATAAAAAGCGCAGATTACATAATAGATTTGGGACCTGATGGGGGAGAAAAAGGCGGAGAAATTGTTGCAATTGGCTCTCCGGAAGAAATCGCCAGAAATCCCCGCTCTTACACAGGAACTTTCCTTAAGAAAGTCCTCCCTTCCAATTTATAATTAGGAATTCTTGACTGAAGCGTTTAATAAGTGATACTATAAGCGCAATTATATTGCTTATTACAAGTATGAACAAAAAAAATGTCGTAATATTCGGAACAATAATTGTTACTACAATAATAATTGTTTTTACGTTAAATAATGGTAAATCAAGTAATATTGCTCAAAACCTACAGAACTCATTTAAAAAAGAAATAGGTGTTGGAACTGATATTTGTGCAGAGTTCCCAAAAGAATGGGTTGCCTCAGCCATAGGAAAGGAAATCATTAAAACAGAACCTTTCAGCATGAACGGAACTAATAATTGCCAATATTTCGTTGATGACACAAATTCTGCATTTATTAAAGCAGAAGATCTTACTATAGAAAATCAAAAAAAGGGACAGCAAGAGATGGGACGAACAATCAAAACAGACCCGAGAATTAAAATGGAAAATTTTATTGCCGTGCAAGAGGATGGATTAATAAACGTAATCTATTTAGTTCTGAGTCCTAACCGTTTTGTAGCAATAGACCGCACATCAACTAAAGTCTATGATAACGAAGGAGAAATTGCTTTTGCAGTTAAAGTAGCTGAAAGAATACAGAAAGGGGAAAACGTTATTACAACGTCAAGCTCAACTAATCCCACAAGTACGCCCAAATCATCAATTCCTCTTCCACAAGGAAAAGATATTGTCAAAAACTTTTTTAATCTTATTAACGAAGGTAAAGTTGCTGACGCAGTAAATATGCTTACTCCCAACAATACTTCTGACGAAAGCAATAAGCAGGCATGGGGAGTACAATTTAATGCTTTTGAAAAAATAACAGTAAAACAGATTGAATTAGCAGGTGAACCGGCAGGAAACAATACTTATAAAGTCACTTTGGATGTAAAAATGAAGCCGGGAACAGAAAATACTCAACCTATGCCATATTACGGCTGGGGAGATGGGGAATTTATTCGCTGGGTATCTTTGGAAGAAGTAAATAATACTTGGAAAGTCTCCGGCATTGCCACAGGTCCGTAATTTAAAGTTTATTGATGAAAAAAAAGATAACAATTCTTCATAGTAACGACATCCACGGAGATTTTTTAGCAGAGTTAAGAGGCAAAAAAGGCAAACTTTTGGGCGGATTGGCTCTTCTCTCAGGATATATCAATAAAGTCAGAAAGGAAGAAGAAAATGTTCTTTATGTAATTTCAGGAGACATGGTTCAAGGATCACTTATCGATGCTGAATATAAAGGCATCTCAACAATGGAAATTATGAACTATATCTCTCCAGATGTGGTTGCATTAGGAAACCATGAGTTTGATTACGGATTACCTCATCTTCTTTTTTTAGAAAAAATGGCAAATTTTCCAATTGTTAACGCTAATCTTTACATCAAGGATTATCACAAACGGTTAATGCGATCTCACGAAATAATCAATAAGGCAGGACTAAACATTATGTTCACGGGAATTATTACTGAAAAAATAATGGACTCCTTAAAACTAGATCCTTTAATTGGCAGTTTTGTTAATTTAGAGGAAGCTTCCCGAGAGGTTGGAAAAATTTGTGACGCATATAAAACAGACGACATAGATCTTACAATAATTCTTTCTCACATTGGCTTAGAGTCAGATATAAAACTGGCAAAATTATTAAAACCAGAGTGGGGAGTGGATCTTATAATCGGAGGCCACAGCCACAGTTTTCTAAAAAAACCTGCCAAAGAAAATAATATTTTAATTGCTCAAGCCGGAACAGGTACGGATCAGATTGGCAGATTCGATTTAGCCATAGATGACGATACAAACAGTGTTATAGATTACGAATGGAAACTAATACCAATTAACCAACGCCTATGTAAACCTGATAGGAAATTAGAAGAATTTATAAATTCTTTTAAAAACGTTGTTGATAGAAAATATTCTGTTGTCATTACTCGTTTTCAAAAAGTCCTTACTCACCCAAAAAGAGAAATTGAAACAGAATTGGGAAATTTATTCGCGGATATTTTCGCAGAAAATTGTCAGGCCGATGTAATGCTCGTTGGCAGTGGATCAATCAGAGTAAGTAATCTGGGTGAAGTCGTAACTCTAAAAGATGTTTTAGCTTGTTTTCCTTATGATGATTTTTTATGCAAGCATGAAATTAAGGGAAAAGAACTAAAAGCAATTTTTTCATACATAATGCGTCCTGAAAATAGGGATGGGGAAGGCGAATGTTACCAAGTAAATTCTAATGTTAAAGCCACATATGATAACAAAAAACATAAACTCTTAGGACTATTAATAAAAAATGAGCCTGTCATGGACACTACCAACTATACAATAGCTATGCAAGGCTACCATTTTAAAAATTCCGAAACATATTTAAATGTGTCACAAAAAGATATGGAAACTTCAGGGAAATCTAAAACAGTTTCAACATCTGCTCAAGAAGTTTTTAAAGAATATCTAATGTCACATCAAAACCTTAGCCGTAAAGTTGAGGGTAGATTAATTTACAAATAAAATCAGTCTCTATCGTCTTTGTCTTCGGCTTTTGTTGAAGACAAACCAAAGTTGCAATTACGTACTGCAGTTTTCAACCATGGAAGCTTTAACATTCTTTCCCAAATTGGTTTTAGTTTGGGTAACCATTCATCCACTAATGGTGCAACTTTTTCAGGAATCCAACGAGTTTCCATTCTGCTAAAAATAAACATTGTGGTAACTTTTTCCTGACGCATATATTTTTCTTCTGGAAATTCATTTCTTATTAGCCACAAAAGTCTATATTCGGGAATTTGATATGCTCCTCCAATTATTTCCTTAATTAAGTCGATCAAATTTTTTTCTTTATCTAGTTTTCCCAAAATGATTTTCTCAAAACCTACTCCTTCGTTTTTTTTGCGTTTCAGAATAAGAACTGGAATCTTTCCAAAAAGCGCTTTTTTTTCTTCCTCCTTATACTCAATTACCCCTCTACTTTTAAGATCCTCTATTGTAGCCGCAATAAGATAAGATACCAAAATGCGAGAATTTATTTTTTCTCCTGTTGGTGATTCATATAACTGAAAGCCTTCATTTAGTCCCGGTAATTTTCCTGAAACTATAAGCAGTCTTGCAGCTAATGAATATTTTCCTTCCATACAATATTTTTACCACAAATGCTACAATAAGTAAAATGTTTTATCAAATTAATCGCTATGGCGTTATAGGTTTTATATTGCTAATATTAGGGTTTTTCACTCTACCGATATTAATCGGATTTATTCTTATGCCTATTGGATGCTTGCTCCTATGTTACGGAACTTTATTGTCTATTTGGGAAATGCTACCAGGACACTGGAAGCTTGAGCCAAGATTAAAAAAGTTTAAAAATCAATATATCGAATCTTCCCCAATTTTAACTCGAATATTTGGCAAGCTTTCAGAAAAATCTGATTTTAAAAAATAATAATATTTTACAATATGCTAACATTACATTAAGTCTTTAACGATTGATGAAAAAGTTATTTTTAATAATTTACGCTACTTATCTTTTTTTATATTTAATGCCCGTTAGAGTATTTGCAGAGTCTAATTTCATAACAGACTACCATGTTACTTACAATGTATTAGAAAGTGCATTAACACATGTAACATTCGACATAACGCTTACAAATAAAACAACTCAATACTACGCATCTTCATATAGTATTCAGGTCGGATTTAAAAATATTGAAAATGTTTTAGCTCGGGATAGTGGTGGCAAAATTACACCGCAAATTACTAAGAATAATGAAGGAAATAATGTTGACGTTAATTTTAACGATAGAGTTGTTGGACTTGATCAAAAACTTAATTTTTCAATCTCTTTTGACACTAAAGATATTGTGCAAAAATCCGGAAAAATTTGGGACATAAATATTCCAGGATTGTCTGAACAAAAAGAGTACAACTCTTTCAATGTTAACGTCATTGTTCCTAAATTTCTAGGAAGCCCTTCCTACATTAAACCTAATATTGGCAAATTTGCAGGAACTAATTTAAATTTCACCAAAGAAGAACTTGGAAACTCAGGAATATCTATATCTTTTGGTGATGCTCAAATTTACAAATTCAATCTCTTATATCATCTGAAAAATTCGAATCTGTTTCCTGTCCAAACAGAGATTGCCCTCCCTCCATCCACAAATTATCAAGATGTTCAAATAGACAGCATTTTCCCCAAACCCGAAAATGTAACACAAGACATAGATGGCAATTGGCTTGCTAAATATATCCTTACACCCGGTAAGAAAATCGACATTACTGTTAAAGGCTATGCGAAAATAATGTTAACTCCAAAAAAAGAACCTCTATCAGATATTGAACTTAAAGAATATTTAAAAGAGCAACCGTATTGGCAAACCAGCAAAAAAGAAATAAAAGATTTAGCTCTCAAGCTTAAAACGCCTTATGCAATTTATCAGTATATTGTAAATAATTTAACTTATGATTTTGAAAGAGTAAAAGAAAATAAACCAAGAATAGGAGCATATGAAACGCTGAAAAACCCAGATTCAGCTGTTTGCCTTGAGTTTGCTGACTTATTTATAGCAATTGCCCGTGCAGCAGGCATTCCTGCCAGGGAAATAAATGGTTATGCCTATACTCAAAATTCAATAGAAAGGCCACTATCTCTGGTTAAAGACATTTTGCATGCTTGGCCTGAATATTATGATTACGATCTTCAAACATGGATAATGATTGACCCAACATGGAGTAACACGACAGGCGGAGTCGATTATTTTTATACTCTGGATTTTGATCATTTTACCTTTATTATAAAAGGAGCTAGCAGTACGTATCCTATACCAGCAGGGGGATATAAAATTTCAGAGAACAGCATAATTCATGATATAAATGTGGAATTTGGAGATAATTTTATTCCTCAAGCTCAAATTCTAACTCTCAGCACAGACTTCGCTTCAAAATATTTCTCAGGCTTTAACCCCAAAGGGAATATTTTAATTAAAAACGATGGTCATATTATTTCTCTCCCTCAGGAAGTTGTAGTAAACACAAATTTCCTATCGCCAAAGGTGCAAAAAATATATTTCGATAAAATTCCTCCTTTTGGATTTTTGGAAATCCCTATTTCTTTTAAGAAGCCTTCCTTTTTGACAAACAAAACCGAGATCGTTAAAATAGCAATCAACGGAAATTACATTTCAAAAGAAATTAAAATATCTCCATTTATTCTAAATAGATGGACTGTTCTAGGAGGAACTATACTTGCTATACTCATTGTCGGATTATCATTTATTATCTACAAAGCCAGGAATTTATCTCTTTTTAAACAAAAAAAATAAAATCCTCTATGTAGGCAAAGCAAATAACTTGAAAAGGAGAGTCTCCTATTATTTTTCAAAAAATATAAATTTAGGTATTAAAACCAGCATATTAGTTTCTCAAATCGCAAAAATAAAAACAACAATTGCTACTTCTGAAATTGAAGCTTTTCTTTTGGAAAGTCAATACATTAAAAAATATAAACCCAAATACAATACTAAGCTTACTGATGATAAAGCTTATCTCATGGTTCAAATTACCATTAACGATAAATATCCAAAAGTATTAACGGTAAGACGTGTAGATGATAATCCGCCAGCTGGCGGATCAATATATTTCGGTCCATTTCCTAATAACGCGGGAACATTAAGAATAGTTTTAAAAACTATCAGAAAGATTTTCCCCTATCAATCAACTCTGAATCACGCAAAAAAGATTTGCCTATACTATCATTTGGGACTTTGTCCGTGTCCACCCGTATTTGATTCAAAAAAATTTAGAAAAGAATACAAGAAAAACATTAAACATATAATTAATTTCCTAAAAGGTGATACCAAAAAAATAATCAAAGATCTTAAAAAAGAAAGAGGAATTTTAAGCAAAAATGAAGAATTCGAGAAAGCTAATTTATTACAAAATAAAATTCAGGCAATCGAATTAATTACTAAGTCTTATCATAAAACAGGCTTGGATTTAAATGTTAATCCTATCTTTACAGATGATTTAAGAAAAAAAGAAATGAGCGAATTAATAAATATTTTAAATAAAAATAATGTAAATATAAAAAAACTTAAAAGAATTGAATGTTTTGATATTTCAAACATTTCGGGAACTAATTCAACAGGGTCAATGGTTACATTTACTAATGGAAAAAAGGACTCAGATTGGTATAGAAAATTTAAAATTAAAACATTAAACTTTCCTAATGATTTTGGGATGATAAGTGAAGTTTTGGAACGAAGATTAAATCACATAGAATGGCCGTACCCTGATTTAATTGTAGTTGATGGGGGAAAAGGACAAGTGTCAACAGGAATAAAAGTTTTGCAGAATATTAATTTAGAAATTCCGATTATTGGTTTGGCAAAAAGGGAAGAGACTATCGTTACACCTGACTTAAAAGAAATAAATTTACCGAAGGACTCAAGCGCCTTAAAATTAATTATGCGGATTCGTGACGAAGCTCACCGCTTCGCAATAACCTACCACAAAACGCTCAGAAGTAAGAATTTTTTACCCTCATCTCATAGTTCTTGACTTTTATTTATCCTTAGATATAATACAAAGCTATGGAAAGAAAAGCCTGGAGATTTCATCCTATTAAAATAGTCACTATGCCATCAGAGGAAATTTCGGCATCCATTATGCACAAAGTGTCAGGAGATGTGATATCTGGAGTTTTCTATCTTAATAAGATTGTTAGATTAGGAAATCGAAATATTAAAATCGAACAAATAGTTGCAAATGACATTAACTCTTCAATTAAACTACTAAAAAATGGAGACTATCGCGCTGGAATAAAATCAATTGAAACAGATGACAATATGTTGTATTTTAACGATAAATGGACAAAAGTGTTAAATGAAGTTGGAGACGCAAATTTTAAAGCAAGCAGCTTTAAAGATGTTCAGGAAATCTACGGTATATTTAGAGAAAACCATGTTGCGGACAATGTCTGCGCGAGAAGTCATATTAGCGATTGGTATTTAGCATTTGGGCTTAATAATCGCTATCTAGCTCCCTTAGACAAAATTAAAAGTTTTACTCTAGCCACCTACAATTCAGGATTATAAAATAATTATTTTTTACTAACTTCGTAGTAGTAGGGGAAAAAGAGAAAGGATGCGGGAGGATCAGAAAGTAAATATTTCTGAAAATCGGAATATATTAAGATTCTTTTTTTAAGATCCAGTTCTTTTCTTCCATCTTCTAACAATTTATCTATTCTTGGATTGTCATAATGCGTAATGTTATTCAATTGACTTGAATGCCAAAGAGTGTATTGATCAGGGTCAGATGAAACATTAAATTCTCCTAAAAAAACCTGAAAGTTTGACGGCGTTTGATTGACTATTTGAATTTTAGTTTCAATGCTTATTTTTTTCCAAGCTTCAGCGATAATCTTAGCTGTTGCCTCGTATTTAGATAACGTATCTATCGTAAGATCTATTTTCCCACTTCCTGTTGCTACACCTGATTTGTCAATCAAAAGTCTTGCATGCTCTAAATCCTGTTGATATGTACTGTACCCTCCTTGATTAGCGTAAAAGAAATTGGAAAGTGGATTGGGATTTCTTTCGCCCTGATCAAAAATGCTAGACATTGAATAAGACAATCCTTCCCGCAACATTTTTGATGAAAGTATTTTGTCTCCATTATTATAAAAAAGTGTTACTAATTTAGTGTGATCTACTTTTTTTTCAACTACTACATTTTTGAATGAACTAAATGTTGTGTCTCTGAAATTTATATCAGGTAAATTTGTAATCTTAGAAACTTCCCCAAGCGAAAAAGCAGTTTTTAATGCTGAGGCTGTTGGGTAAGACAATTGATAGGCAAGAGTCTTATGATATTTTTCTGAATATAACTCTATAGACTCAATAAAGTTGCCGTTAAGTTTTACCTTTTTAATTTTAAAATCTCCAACCCCTACAAAACCTTTTTTAAAAATAGGTCTAGTTACAGTAGTGAGAAAAGGAGAATAATTATCCTTTAGAGTGAATACAATTGTATATTTATCAGGTCTCAATACAGCAACATCTGCAAAATCGTAATTAATATCGTTAGAGGTTAGATTCTTGCCGTCGGAAAAATATATATTTTTATGTAAATAGAAAACATATGATTTTCCGTTTGGAGATATTTTCCACTTTTCGGCAACATCAGACCTAACGGTTCCATCAGAATCTACTTTGGTCAATCCTCTTGATATTTTGCTTGTAATTTCCTTAGGTAAAGAGTCAGGATTATAAGCTCCTACCATTCCTATAGTTTCTTTTTCCACAAATGGCAAATGACTAACGAAATATGGTAAGAATTTATTAAGAAGAAAAAAAACAACAAGACCAATTCCGAAATAGACAAGAATACTTTTTCCCCATTTTTTTAGATATGCTTTTATAAGCCAAAACAAAAGCCTTTTTCTTACAACTATCATAAGCTATCGATGGGGTATTAGAAGAATTATGGACAAGATACCAAACAAGATTGTCAAAACTATTGTTATCCAAACCAACAATTTCTCTATGCTTTGTTTGCTTCTGTAAAATTCTCCGCCTCCCCCAAAAGAACTTGACAATCCTGCTCCCTGCATTTGAAGCATTATTACTATAATAAGTGCAATTGCTACTACGATGGTAATTATATTAAAAAACATAATCTCAATTATATATTCTCCATTATTGCTTTTGCAAGTTTACCGGAATCATGATACAGAGGAAACTTTGCATCTACAATGTCTTTAGCTATAACCTGATAATTATTGTCTTTTTTGTAATTTAATGGAACAAATTCATATTGGCGTTTATATTTATCAGGAATAGTGCACGCAATATTGTTATTCATAAGAATATAACTGAAAATACTTGTGTCACAATGATTAACAATTGCTTTTACGTAGTCATTGATCCTGTAATTTGGAGTTTCAAATAACTTATTGGCAACATTAATAACGTAAAGTTTTTTAGCCTTGGATTTTTTGATTGCATTAGTTATCTCAGGAATTAATAGAACAGGAAGAATAGTCGAGTACAAATCTCCCGGTCCGGCAACAATTAGATCCGCATCAATAATTGCGTCAATAACTTCCTTTGATGTTTTAGGATTAGCCGGCTTTAAATGAAGTTTTTCGATAGTGCCGGTAAATCTCCCTAAATCAATGTTTTCTTCACGATCAACCCTTTCCCCAACACTTGTTTGTGCCCAGATGGAAATTGTTTCTGTTGTTGCAGGCAATATTCTCCCTTTGGTTTTGAAAAGCTTTTGCATTTGTAAAAGTGCTTTTGAAAAATCACCCATTACTGAAGTTAATGCTACCATCATCAAGTTTCCCAACTTATGTCCACCAAGAGACTCTTCATTCCCATATCTTTCCCCGTTAAACCTATACATAAGCGCCTTTTTCATTATTTCATCAGCCTGTGACATCGCTGATATGCAACTGACTAAATCTCCGGGAGGCGGAATACTATAAAGCCGGCGCAATCTTCCTGTAGAGCCTCCGTCATCTGCCATAGATGCAACTACAGTAACTTTATCGGTATATTTAACTAAGCCTTTAATTAAATTAACTGTTCCAATTCCGCCTCCAAGGCAAACTATTTTTTTATTAACCATTTTAAAAATCCTACAATAAGAGATAAGATAGTCGACGCTGCAATAAATGCAAAAAAGTTGTTAACTTGAAGCTCAGGAATTACAAACCCCAAAAATGAAAAACCTTTAAATGTAAATGCGCTAATAGAAACATTGGAAACAATTATTGTTAACAAATAAAGAATAATTGCGTTTGTTATAAAAGAAAATAACCCAAGAGTAATTACGTTTAACGGCAATGTAATAATGCTTAAAACCGGTTTTACTAGGAGAAAAAGAATAGACAAAACTATTCCTCCAATAATATATCCTGTCAAACCTCCACTCACTATTACACCTTCCAAAATTTGAGTAGTGATAAAAAGAGCAACAGAATAAGATATTACTCTACGCAGAATTGACTTCATCTCTTGAATGCTACCAGACAAAAAGCCTCATGTCAACGCAAAGCAACCGTAAACATCACTTGAAATAATCTTTTTATAACGGTATAGTATGTGAGTTATGGATATGATACCTTGCCCCAATTGCGGAAAAAGGATTGAGATAACTCAAGCTCTCCGTCACCAGCTGGAAGAAAAAATAAGAACTACTGAAAAAGAAAAGTACAAAGAAGAATTAGAAAAGGCCAAAGCTCAGGCTATAGCTCAAACAGAAAAAAAATTGAGAGAAGATTCACAGATTGAATTACGGAAATTAGAGAAAGAAAGGAAGCTATTGGAAGAAAAACTCTCCAAGGAAAAAGAAGAAAAAGAAAAGTTTGAAAAAACAACAAAGGCTGATGCTCTGAAAAATGCACAAGAAGAACAAAGATTAAAACTTAAAGAAAAAGACATACAGCTAGAAGAAATAAGAAAAGTAAATGAAGACCTAAAGAGAAAGCTGGAGCAGGGTTCACAGCAAAGGCAAGGTGAAGCTTTGGAACTTGACTTGGAAGAAAGGCTTCATATCCAGTTTCCTCAGGATGAATTTCGCCCAATTCCTAAGGGAGTCGAAGGCGGAGATATCTGGCAAAAGATAATTTTCCAAGGACATGTTATCGGCTCAATCCTCTGGGAAACAAAACGCACAAAAGCTTGGAGCAATTCTTGGACAACAAAATTAAAAGAAGATTTGGTTAAGGTAAACGCATCGGAGGCGATTTTAATTTCTCAAGTCTTACCAAATAATTCACATAGTTTTGATAAGAAAGACGGAGTTTGGATAGCTGAATATCAGCATGCCTTAAGTTTGGGTAGATTTGTAAGATATTTATTGATCAATGTGGCAAACGTGAAGAAAGCCTCAATATCGCATACAGACGAAGAATGGGCAAAAATTAGGGATTTCATGATGGGGGATACATTCAGACATAGAATACGCGCACATTTCGAATCAATTAAAGACATGAATGAGGTTTTGGACGCAGAAAAAAGATCGACAATGCTTCGCTGGAAAAAACAAGAAGCATTAATAAATAAGATTGATTCAAACATTACTAATTTCTACGGAGAGCTTAAAGGATTAGTTCCACAATTGCCACAAATAGAAGGAGTTGACGCTTCCTCCAACACTTGACAAGGTATAAAAATATTACTACCATAAATAAATGACTCGGAAAGTAATTTATTTGGTTCTTCCGTTTTTGTTATTTACTTTTACTTCCACAGCCAATGCAACAACAGCCTTAACTAGCCCGCCAAAAATCCCAGAGAATATGCAAACCAATAGTCAGCAATACGAGGAAATTAATCAACAAACAACATTAAAAAAACAGTACCAAGTAATCCACGAGCAGAATTTGAATGCCAGTAGTGAAGCAAAAATGCTAAGGGAAGAATTCAATCAGGGTCTTCAGAAAATCAATGATCCAAAGAAAAAAGCATTAGTAGAGCGCATAGACGCAAGGATTGCAGAAGTTAACAAAACCCAAACATTAAGATATTTTGAAGTTTTAGATAGACTTCAAGCATTTTTAGATAAAATAACTAGATCTACAACAGATCAAAATGTTTTAATTAACATTGCTGCTGCTCAATCTGCTATAACTAATGCAAGATCTGCTGTGACAACGCAAGCAAACAAAATATATACAATGACCATAACAGATGATTTAACCTTAAGACAAAATGCAGGATTAATCATGAGTCAATTTAGGCAAGATTTAATAGCTGTTTATAAACTAGTAATAGAAGCTAAACAAGCTGTTCAAAATCTACATACAGAAAAAGTTTTGATAAAGAAAGAAGCAACAAGTTCAGCGGGTTTCTAAATTAAAAATATGGATCTAAATAACGCTCAACAAAACGCACAGCCAATTCAACAAGCGCCTGCACAACAGACTGTAAATGAACAAGCTATGCCCCAGCAACCAATAGCTCAACCCGAATTACAAACACCTTTACAAAATATTACAACTCCACCACAAGAAACATCAAAGAACGGAAGTAAAAAACTAATTTTACTCATAATAATCATCCTCTTAATATCAGGAATGGCTGCATACGTGATTTTTGCAAATAACAGAACAAAAATAACACAGCAAAATACGGCGAATAATTCAATCATAGCAATTCCAACTAAAACACCTGTAGCTACATCTCCTACGCCAGCTACAATAGAAGAGATAAACGTAGCAAGTCCCGATGCGGACCTGAATGGAATAGAGAAAGATATCCAAGAATTATAATATTTTTTCGGAAACAAAACTTCAATTATCTTGACAAAAGATTATCTCTAAACTAGTCTGATATTAACGCTAAAATGAAAATTTTAAATAATATTTTTGACCGCACATTATTTTACAGAAAAAAATGTGCTGGATTTACACTCGTTGAACTGCTTTTGGTAATGGGCATTATTTGTATATTATCCGTAGTAACCTTTACATCCCTTAACCCAGCACAGAGATTCAGGGAAGCAAGAGACATTCTCAGAATGAATGATGCTAAAGCGCTTTTAGACGCAATTAATACTTATGCTGCAGATAATCAGGGGAAATACCCAGATGGATTATCCAAAAGAATGTCAGAACTTCAATTGGGTACGCTTGTTTTCGGCTGCAGGATCTCTACTGGCGGATGCAATGTAACTGAAGAGGCGTGTCTTGATCTATCATTTCCGCTTAAAAAATACTTAAAACATATTCCGATTGATCCTACCTCAATTTATTCTCCTGCCAATACGGGCTATTCTGTTGTCGTTGATGAGAATGACATTGTGACAGTCAGAGCTTGCGGAACAGAAGGCACTACCAACATTTTTGCTCCCAAATAACTACAGGTAACATGCAGTAAGTCAATGTAAACTAGCTATGAATTTATAACTAACTTAAACTTTCCAGTCTTGGAATCTACTGATAAATTATTGACTATCTCTACACTAAATTTAACCTGTTTCATCATCTTTTCCCATAATATACCCTGCAAACGTTTTTCTATTTTTTCAATTGCTGTTTTCGCTTCTTCTTTCGTTAATTTTGATTCTAAACATGCCTTAAATACAAATGATCTTTTATCAATTATGTAGACCTGAAATTGTTTTAAATTTTTCACATAAAAATCAATAAAGACACACGGACTAATAAAATCCTCTTCTCCTTTATCGTTAATAAACACCGGAACATGTTCATCTCTTCCAATAATTTCTTTTATTTTTATAAACGGCATTTGATTTTGCTTATCGTAAATAGGTACTAAATGATCTGACATTTGGTAGCGAATAAGCGGCAACGTATAATTATAAAGATTGGTAACGCACATAAATCTTTTATGGATTTCAAAAATGAGATTATCCTCCATTAAATATGTTCCGTTAAATTCATCCTTTCCCATGCCCATAAAAAGACATTCGCTGGAAGCATAGATGTTAATAATTGGAGCTTGAAATGCATGCTGTATATATCGCTTATCCTCTGCGCTTAAAGGTTCCGCTGCTGATTGCACTACGCGGGGCTTTATATTCAACTTTTTTTTATTTTGCGCTTCAGCTAGCTTCCGTAAAGCATGTGCGTATCCTACTAGTATTGTCGGCTGCATTTTATTAAGTTTCTCAAGTATATCGGCAAACGGAGAATTAAGATCAAATAGCTTTGTTTCTTTATACATTATCGGAAGCTTGCTGGCTGCGTCGATCATTGTAACTCCCGCAAAATGTCCTTGAGTTAATATAATACCAGCTACTTTTTGAAAAAACTTGATTCCGTTTGTCCGGGCTTGAAAAACAACTCCTTCCGCATATTCTTTTTCTGAATAAACGCAACGGCTTATGGTACCTGAAGATCCTGATGTATGAATTAAATAATATTTATTTAAAAATAAATCCCGATGATTATGCGAATGTTCGAGAAATTTGTCTATTTTTGCCTTCGTTATATTCTTGTCGGTAACGATATTGTCAAATTCTTCAATAAATTCTGCCTTAGAAAGAATCGGAAAGTCTTCAGGAATACAATTATCAATATTAATTTGACGTTCCTTGATTATTTTTTGATAATAGGGAGAATTTTTCGCTGCAAATCGTACAAGCTTAGTGAATTTCTTTTGCTGCAATTGCTTAATTTGCTTTTTAGAAAAATATAGGTGTCGTTGGTTTATAGCTGCATACTTAAGGAAATGAAAAGCAAGCATGATGAATCATTATAACATACAAAAATGCTTTATTTGTTAAATTTTAAGCAATATTATCTTATATAAGAAATTATTAAAATTGCTATATGAAAGACCATAACATACAAAGATTGATATATTAAATAGTTTTTATGTGCTTTTTTTACAAAAATTAATAAATACGCAATTACAAGCATCAAGCAAAGGATAAATACAGATATTTCTCGGGAGAATACTGAAACATATTGAGAAGTTAAAATAAAAAACAGCATTATTTGCAAAAATCCAGATTCCGTATAGGCAGAAATTTTGTGAATCCATTTTCTCAAATTGCCGGCATCAGGAATCCACGCTAGAATAAACTGACTGATTAATGCAATTACCAATAATACAGTAAACGTCTTCGGAAAATGAAAGGTTGGAATAAGCCATTTTATATTAAATAAGTAGAACAAAAAACCTTCCACAGTTAGCGTAATTGCAAATAATAAGTATGTAGTCTTATTAAGAGCAGCATGTTGACTAAGAGACATAGATCTGTCACCGCGCCATTTGTAAACCATAAAGCCAGTAATTATCCAAAATGGCAGTATCGATATCGGACCTAATGCTTTATAAGCTTCAATTGTTTCCATAATTGCTTACTTTTTATCATACATACGAAATAAAAGAAGATCAACAGCTGATAATTTTTTGACGATTTTGAAGATTTTTTGTTGTAGCTTGCTAAAAGCTTGTGAGCCGCCAGGGAATCGAACCCTGAACCTATTCCTTAAGAGGGAATTGCTCTACCAATTGAGCTAGCGACCCAAATATAAGCCTTTCACAGTATACTATACGTAATTGCTTTAAACAATAAAAATATTACTCCTTCACCTAAAGCAAAAAAGACAAAATTAATTAAAGCTACTTATAGTAAGATTTAACCTGATATAAAATATAATACCCGATTAGAACTCCTATTAATGAATTTAGCACGCTAAATACATTAAGAGTAACAATAGAGCTTGCAACACTAAGAATTATACTGTAAAACAGCAAATTCCAACCTCTTATTTCTCTTCTCCTAAGAGGCGAGAATGCCATAAGTTCGATTACTCCCTGCGCTAATAGAACTATTGTTGAAAGAAGTGCTGTAAGCGCATATCCGCCAACGCCTGCAACGACTGCAAACGGCGACACAAATGAAAAAGTTCCAAAACTACTAATGCCAAAAATTATCGCTAAAATGCCGAATATAAGAGCCAACCACGGAGATACTGAAACTATAAAATTATTTAAGCCCTTAGGAAACTTTGGAAGTTTGACGTAATATTTATCAAGGTATTTTTTCAAATCATTTAAATATTTCATATTTCACCTCCTTCCTTAGACTACCTTATGAAAAGCCAGATTAAAACAATGTTATATCCAAACTTACCTAAAATCAAGACTCAAATAATAAACGCGTGTATTTTTTACTTTAGATGAAAACGTATAACTTAAATCTTTTTTAAAAAACTGAATTCTTCGATCACAATACTACGACAATCATTGTTGTTGACGGACATGATTTAATGGTCTACAATAAAAAACAACCTGACATAACAGGAAAAATGAAACGAAAAATTTGGAGAAGAATTTTCACTTTGTTAGCGACATTTGTTTTGGTTTTTAATTCAGTCGTCCCGTTAATTGCAGTAGCGCATGCCGATGATACATCCCCAACGCCTGAAGTTACGCAGGAAATAACTCCAACACCAGATAACCCTACGCCAACACCTACAATTGAACAGTCACAACCAACAAATACTGTAACTCCTATGCCAACTGCTGACCAAGCAATTCCAACAGAAACAATAACGCCAACGCCCGACCAAACAACTATCACCCCAACACCAAAAGAAACTATAGTAGTTGATGCAACGCCAACACAATCTAATGATTCATCTCCGCCTGCATCAAATAATTCCTCTGATAATAATTCTTCAACCAATAATTCTTCTATTTCGGAAACGCCAACAACAATACCTGAACCATCTAATGCAAATAGTGGAGAAATTAGCGCAATTATTCTTAAAAATATTTCTGCACCAAATATCAATCTGGATGCGACTGAAGAAATAAACTCTGCAACGCTGACAACTGACAAATCAGATTATGCTCCGACAGACACAGCTTTAATATCAGGTTCAAATCTTAATTCAAATACAACTTATTCTTTAATAATTTCATCAAATGATAAGCCGGCAACCTCAACTACAAAAACTGTCACATCAGACGAAAACGGAGTTTTTGTTTATACTTATCGATTAGATGGAAAATACAGGCCTAATTATAAAGCAGAATTAAAGAACTCAGCCGATCAGTTCATTGCTTCTGTTACTTTCACAGACACAGCTTCTCCGTCCTTTACTGTTACAGGTTATGATATACACACTCCTACATATGACACTTATCATACATCAGGTTATTCTTGGAGTAGTAACTGTGAATCTATTATTGTTCTTAATGATGGAGCTTCAATACTTGAAGCGACACAAAATGCTTGCGGGACTACTCCGTCTGGTTGGGTAAGTAATCATGACTATTATGATTTCACTTTGCCAACTTCTTCTCATTTGGTTTTGCAAGTTTACGATGGAGGAAACGCGGAGTGGGTATCGTCTTTTGAGTTTACTTATCCGTTTGATGATGATACTACTCCGCCAACAATAACATCTGTTAGTTCTGATGGGAAAACTTACAAATCCAACACTCTATCGCCACAGAAGATTACCATAACTTTTAATGAAGATATTGCAACATCTCCTGCAATTTTAGTCAACAGCTCTGATCAAACTGTTAATAATTGCAATGATACAAATGATAAAACTTTTTGTTTTTATTTCACTATTCCTTCTAATACAGATTCTACAACAGAAACTATTACGATTTCTGGAGCAACGGATGAATCAGGAAATACGATGAATACAGATAATAGCCATACATTTATTGTAGACACCAAAGCTCCAACTGCTGCAGGTACTCCAATTACAACTACGCCGACTAACAATACTACTCCAACTTGGAACTGGACAGCAGCAACCGATGCTAATTTGGATCATTATCTTTTCTTTTGGGATACCAGTGAGGGCGGAGAAACCAATAATTCAGGTGATTTAAGTAATAGCATTACCAGCTTCCAGATTTTAGCTGCTTTAATTGATGGAACATGGTACGGCAAGGTAAAAGCATATGATGTTGCAGGTAATTTTTCTACTTCCGGAAATGGTTCGACTTTAATAGATACAGATCCGCCCACAGTTGAATCTGCTGAAACTCAGGATTTAATTGAGAATGGAAAAATCGACACTATTAAACTAGTTTTTAACGAAAACATTAATGATGATCAATTGGCTCTCTCAGGAAGTGATGGCTGGAGCGTTGATGGTTATACTGTAAATTCAGTTACATCAGTACAGAATGGTCTTCCAAATGACAATAATGAAACTCTTTACCTTAATTTAGAAGAAGGCTTAAATTTCGATACAGGGAATACTCCTACGGTAACCTACACTCAGGATGGCTCTCCTCCCCAAAGCACTCATGACATTGCTGGAAATGAACTGAATTCAGATAGCTGGCCCACCATAGATAAGGCGTCTCCAAATTTGACTATCGACCCTATAGCAGGTGATTATACTTCCGATCAACTAGCAACCTTAACAGCATCCGAAGATACAAATATTTATTACACAACTAATGGCACTACGCCAGATAACGCCAGCACATCATACACTGCTCCAATTACCATTGATAAAGACATGACTATCAAAGCAATTGCCTATGATAATGCCGGAAATACAAGTTCAATACTCAGTGCAACTTACGGAATTGCGCCAACAATTTCCGACGAAAGTACATCTTCCATTACTGACACCTCATTAAATGTAACTTGGACAACAGATGATCCTGCAACATCAAGAGTTATTTATGATACTGTTTCACATCAAGAATTGGGAGAAGCACCGAATTACGGATATGCTTCTTCAACAGAAACTTTTGATTCCGAACCCAAAGTATTATCTCATTCGGTCTCAATAAGCGGATTAACAGCAAATACAACTTATTATTATCGAACAGTCTCACATGGTTCACCTGATGCTGTTGGTTCTCAACATAGCTTTAGTACAACTGCCTCACCAACTTCTTCAAATAATACAGGGGGAATTGGTGACGGATTGTCAGATGGATTAGGTTGCGGAAGTAATAGTTGTAATAATTCCACTAATGTTTCACAAGGACAAACGCTAGGAATATCTACGAGCCCCATACAGGAATCTGGGTCAGGAGTGCTGGGCGCAATAACTAATTCCAATGAACAAAATATCAGCCCAACGTCAGTACCAAAAGAAGATGTATTAGGGGAAGAAACTACTCCTGTAAATTGGTCGTGGTTAAATCTGTTAAAAATATTTGTAATTTTCTTAACTGTAGTCTTCATAATCTTCATATTATTAAAGAAACGTAAAAAATCTTAAATTTCTTCTAAAAATTTATGAAGCAAATTGTTCTCGCATCATCCTCACCCAGAAGAAAAGCCTTGCTTGAAAAAGCTGGTTTGAAATTTATTGTTTATCCTAGTAATTATGAAGAGCTAATTGATGAAAAATTATTTCCTGCAAAATTAGCTAAAAAGTTATCATTAGAAAAAGCAAAAGCCATTTATAAAAAATTTGGAAACTCAATAGTAATCACTGCGGATACGCTAATTGCCTGTAACGGAAAAGTTATCGGAAAGCCTAAAGATAAAAAGGACGCTAAGAAAATATTAGAATTTCTTAGTGGGAAAATGCATTCTGTTATTACAGGATTCACTCTTTATGATACGCAAAAAAATAAATTCATAACTAAATCTGTAAAAAGCAAAGTTTATTTTAATAAAATTTCCAAAAAGGAAATTAACAAATACATTACTTCAAAAAAACCTTTTGATAAAGCAGGAGCTTATGGAATACAGGAGTTACCGAAAACATTTATAAATAAAGTTACAGGTGATTATGACAACATCATTGGTCTTCCTATTAAAGCACTTTTAAAAGAGCTAAGGAAACTCGGAATAAAAACTCCTAGATAATCAGTCATTTTTCAGCATATTTTGATATAATTTACTAATTGCGGCACGTAGAACGTGTCAGCAACGTTAATTTGGGGCAAATTTTTACGTTGCGCCTGTAGCTCAGCGGATTAGAGCATCTCGCTTCGGACGAGAGGGTCGGGGGTTCAATTCCCTCCAGGCGCGCTAATTATGGAAAAATTTCTTAAAAGCCATAAGCATGAACTTATCCTGGGAATACTAATATGTATCTACATTGCTTATTTTACAATTGCGAGTTTTTTGCGCTACGATAATTTTTACACCGGCCGGTTTGATCTAGGCAACATGGATCAGGCAGTCTGGAACACAATTAACGGCAGGATTTTCCAAACATCAAGTGATAACGGAATGATAATCTCCAGACTCTCAGCTCACGCAGACTTTATTCTAATCTTAATATCTCCATTTTACCTTTTATGGTCCCATCCAAAAACCCTATTACTAATACAAGCCATTGTTTTAGCGCTTGGAGCTATATTTGTTTATTTGATATCTAAAGAAATTCTCAAAAACAAACATCTTGCATTAATTTTTGGATTCTTGTTCCTTATGAACCCTGCAATGCAATACACCAATCTTTATGATTTTCATGCAGTAACTTTTGCAACCACTCTTCTTTTGGCATCTTTTTATTTCTTGATAAAGCAAAGGTATTTTTTGCTTACTATTTTTTTAATATCATCAGGCATTACCAAAGAACAAGTATGGAGTATAACTTCTCTTTTTGGGTTTCCCTTATTACTTCAAAAAGCAAAACGGATAAAATTTCTGGGAATTGGAATAATAATGTTTTCGCTAGCACTTTTTATTTATTTTATCTGGTATATTATTCCTCAAAATTTAGGAAGTCAACATTTTGCTTTAGCATATTATTCTGACTTCGGAAATTCGCCAACCGAAGTTGTTGAGAACATATTTCTTTCCCCTTTAAAAATTATTCCGATTCTTTTCGAGAATAGCCGTTTGGAATATTTAAAACAGCTTTTTATGCCAATGGGATTTCTCTCCATTTTAGCTCCGGTATTTCTCGTATTTATTGTTCCTGATTTACTAATAAATTTGTTAAGTAGCAATCCGCAGCTCCACCAGATCTACTATCAATACAGCGCAACTATTACTCCATTTATATTTATATCCTCAATTTTTGCAGTAAAAACAATTATAAAATGGTTCCCAAAAATCCCTAAATTTTATATTGGATTTTATTTATTAGTTTTTACAATTATATCGTGCTATCTTTTTGGACCATTACCTGGGTCCAAAAATTCTAATCTTGATATGTTCACTAAACCATACTCAAATAAAAAAGTTGTTGAGAATTTTCTTTTAACCATCTCTGAAAAATATTCAGTTGCAACAACTAATAATTTAGGTGCCCATCTTTCCCACAGACAAAATATTGCTACAATTCCAAAAGGAATTGACAATGCAGACATTGTCCTTTTTTTATTAAATGACAGATTTGCTCAACCATCTTTAGATGATCAAATAAAAATGGTTAATGAAATGAAATCTGACAAAAATTACATTAAGATATTCGAAAAGGATGATTTTGTAGTATTTAAAAAACAGGGAGTTTTGTTGTAATATAGAAATATGCCCAATGTTTTAAAAGCGGGAGGACAAATAGAGCCCTTCAATGAAGAGAAGCTACGCCTATCTATCAATAGAGTCGGAATTCCAAATGCTTTTCAAGATTCGGTTGTAAATAGTATAAAAAGCAAATTATACGACAATATTCCAACCTCAGAAATTTATAAATACGTCACAGAATCTCTGCAAAATTCTACTTATCCGCTTAGCCACACAAAATACAGCTTGAGACAATCAATTATGGATCTTGGGCCAACCGGTTATCCATTTGAAGATTATGTTGCAGAAATTCTGAAAATGGAAGGATATGATATTCAAGTCAGACAAATCTTGAAAGGCAAATGTGTTTCTCACGAAATTGACATTATTGCAGAGAAAAACAAGACAAAATCAATGATTGAATGTAAATTTCACAATAGGCCGGGAGCAAAATCTCAAATCCATGTTTCTTTGTATACCAAAGCAAGATTCGATGATATTAAGGAAATAAATACTCTTAATGACGCTTGGATCGTAACCAACACTAAAATTACACAGGATGCGTTAAATTATGCACTATGCAGCAATATGAAGGTAATCAGTTGGAATTATCCGGAAAAGGGAAACTTCAAAGATTTAATTGAAAAATACAAGCTCTATCCAATTACAGTTCTTGTTAATCTTACACAGAATCAAAAACAATTACTCGCAGCTGAACATATAGTTTTAGCTAAAGATGTTTGTAAAAACCCAGCTTGCCTAGATATCTTAGGACTTCCAAGTGATAAAAAAAACTCTGTTCTCTCCGAATGCCAATTTCTATACGGATAGCTAAATCTACAAAAAAAAACAATAGCGCAAAAATGATCTCAACCTAGCAGTTTTCCCTATTGACTAATGTGAAATTAATGATATAAAATCAGCCAACATGATAGCAGAAAGCAAACAAACGGCTGAAATAAGCGCTAATCCCTTAAACGGAAGACTAACCCGTATAGAAAAAGTTTCGCCCAAACATCCCTCTGGTTACATCTTACATCTTGATAGCGGAATTAAAATTAATTTACCGCCAGAAAGTATTCCTACAGTAAAAAAAGTACATTTCGGTGACAAATTTGAGCTTAGTCCAAGAGAAGATATTGTTGAAGGAGAATTAAAAAAGTTTGATGACCAAACTAGAATATCTGTAAAAAGAACAAATCTATCTTCATTAGAGTTTATTGTTACAAATAACTGTATTGTTAGTTCTTTTAATAAAAATCCTTAAGTCACTACAGACCATAATAGGAAAGGGAAGCATTGCCGATACGACTTTTGTGTAAAGTCATTACAAAAGAATCTCTTTGTCAACGCTCAAAATTCTCTAAAAACGCCTTAGTAATTCCTCAGCTGTTTAGAAATATTAAGTCTTCCAAAAAAATAAACTTTTGGTTATAAATTTGTGTTATAATTAGCTTGAAAATAACTGCCTGTTTACCCTTCCCAAGCTTTTGTGACCGAGTGTCGCCTTAGCTTTAGCGGTGGCGCAAGGAGGGTTTTTTTATGAAATCTGAAAATATTAGGAATATTGCTGTAATTGCTCACGTTGATCATGGAAAAACTACTCTTGTAGATTTTATGCTTAAGCAATTTGATGCGTTCCGCGCAAATGAAGCAGAAATGAATCAAACCACTATTCTTGATTCAAATCCTTTAGAAAGAGAACGGGGCATTACAATACTTGCCAAAAATACTGCCATAAATTATAAAGATTACAAAATTAATATTATCGACACACCCGGACACGCTGATTTTTCAGGAGAGGTAGAAAGAACTTTAAATATGGCAGACGGCGCACTATTAATTGTTGATGCTTTGGAAGGTCCAATGCCCCAAACAAAATTTGTTCTTAAGAAAGCGCTTGAAATGGGTCTCAAAGTAATTGTAATTATAAATAAAATTGACAAAAAATTAGCAGATATAGAAGGGTCTTTCGAAAAAACCAATGATTTATTTTTAGAATTGGCTACTGATTCCGACCAATTAAATTTTCCGGTTTTATATGCGATTGGTCGCGAAGGTAAAGCTGCATTAAAAGCTGAAGATGTATTAACAAGTAAAACTTTAGATCCGATTATGCAGGCTATTGTAGATTATGTTCCTGCCCCAACAATTGAAGATGGTCCTTTCAAAATGCTTGCAACTGCTTTGGATTATGACACTCATAAAGGCAAACACGTAATTGGAAAAATAAGATCCGGTAATTTAGAGAGGGGACAGAAAGTAGTTTTAATTAATTTTAAAAATGAAAAAATTCCTGCCAAAATAGAAAATATTTTCATAAACCACGGACTTAAAAAAGATGAAGTCGAAAAAGTAATGGCCGGAGAAATTGTTGACATTACAGGAATTGATAACGTCACCATCGGGGATACTATCGCAGATCCAAGCAGTCCGACTGCCTTACCTCGTATCTCTATTGAAGAATCAACTATAAAAATTGCCCTATTCGCCAATACATCTCCATTTGCAGGAAAAGAAGGAAAATATTCCAATTCAAGACAAGTTTACGAAAGATTAGTTAAAGAGTTGGAAACAAACATTAGTTTAAGATTGGAGGCAAGACAGGATAAATTCGTTATTTCAGGCCGCGGAGAACTACATTTATCAATTCTTATTGAAACATTAAGGCGTGAAGGATATGAATTTCAAGTTGAAAAACCAGAGGTGATTACAAAAGTTATAGATGGAATAGAAATGGAGCCAGTTGAAGATTTGATAATAGATGTTCCTGATAAATTTCAGGGAATTATAACCAAAGAATTAGGCCAAAGAAGAGCCAATATGACCAATATGAATGCTGATGGAAAAGGAAATATAAGGTTTGAATACAAAATTCCATCTAAAGCACTCTTAGGAATTAGAAATGTTTTACTCACCAATACCAAAGGAACCGTAGTTATAAACACTATGTTTGACAAATATGAGCCAATTACTCCTCCACTTCCAAAAATTAGAAACGGCGTATTGATAGCGTCCGAACCTGGAACAGCTCTGACTTTCGGTCTTCAAAACGCACAAGGACGAGGAATAACCATTGTTGACCCAGGAACTGTTGTTTATGAAGGAATGATTATTGGACTTAACACAAGAGCTGACGATATCGAAATAAATGTAGCAAAAGGAAAGCACTTAACCAACATGCGAGCTTCAACTTCAGACATGTCAATTGCTTTAACTCCGGCCTTAAAAATGAGTCTTGAGCAATATTTAGATTTCCTGGAAGATGACGAACTTCTGGAAGTAACTCCAAAGAGTTTAAGACTTCGCAAGAAACTTCTCACCAAACTTGATCGGGTCAGAGCTACAAGAGTATAATGACTCTGAATGAACTTAGCATATAGATTAAGACCTCAAAACTTAAAAGAATTTTTTGGACAGGAACACCTGATCGGACCTGAAAAAATTCTAAGAAAAATGATCGAGGGAAAAACTCTTTCTTCGATGATTTTATGGGGGCCTCCTGGGAGCGGAAAAACAACACTGGCCTACATTATTGCCAAAAATACGAACTCTGATTTTTATGCTCTTTCTGCTGTACAAACAGGAAAAGAAGATTTGAAAAAAATTATAGCTTCTGCAAAAGAAAGCAAGCGCAAAACGATATTGTTTATTGACGAGATCCACAGATGGAATAAATCCCAACAAGACAGCCTTTTACCACAAGTTGAATCGGGATTAATAACTTTGATTGGAGCAACTACTGAAAATCCTTCCTTTGAAGTAATAAGTCCATTATTATCGAGATGCAGGGTTTTTGTCCTGAAGGGCTTAGATGAAAAAAATTTGGAAAAGATTCTAAACATTGCCCTAAAAAATACAAAAAAAGGACTTGGAAAATATAAAAAAACAATTACAGAAGATGCCAAAGAATTATTAATCAGGCTAAGTGGTCAAGACGCAAGGATCATGCTGAATGCTTTGGAAATCGCAGTTACTAATTTTAAAAACAAAGAAATAACTACTGAAATTATCAAAGAGGTTTTTCAAACAAGGTCTGCAGGTTTATATGACAAAAAAGCTGATGAACATTACAATATAATCAGTGCTTATATAAAATCTGTGCGGGGTTCAGATCCGGATGCGGCTTTATATTACCTCGCCCGCATGCTGGAAAACGGAGAAGATCCTAAATTTATTGCAAGACGCATGATTATTCTTGCCTCCGAAGATATCGGACTTGCAGATAGAGGAGCACTAATCCAAGCAAATGCAGCTTTTGAAGCAATTCATAAAATTGGCATGCCGGAAGCCCAACTTATCTTAGCTCATGCAACACTATATTTAACAACAGCAAAAAAATCACGGGCAGTTGTAAATGCATTGGGTCGGGCAAAAGAAGCGGTTTATGAATTTCCCAATGAACCGATTCCGCTTCACCTAAGAAACCTGCCTCGCCTGCCGGGAGGCAAGGCGGGCGCTCCGACGAAATTAATGAAAAATTTAGGTTACGCAAAAAACTATACTTGGGGTGATAAATATGTCGGACCCAACGAAAATTTAAGTTTTCTACCTGAAAAGTTAAAAGATAGAAAATTCTTCAAACCTGAAGAGAAGTAAAAAATTTGTTTACAACAGATACCTCATAATGTAAAATACATTGTAAGGACCTAAGCTGCGCCCGTAGCTCAACGGATAGAGCACATCGGTTCTAACGATTAGGTTGGGGGTTCGATTCCCTCCGGGCGCACACAAAAACATATGGTGGGCGTAGCTCAATGGTTAGAGCGTCAGCTTGTGGAGCTGAAAGTTGCGGGTTCGAGTCCCGTCGCCCACCCCATAATTTAAGGATGAAATTATTCAACAAATACCGCTGGATACTATTGCTCATAGTTTTTTCCTCAATACTTAGGCTTTTGATATATTTTCAAGTGATGAATATTACTCCTTTTGCAGACTATTTTGCTTATAAACAATGGGTCTACAAAAGCTATTCATATGGATTTAATAATTTATATTTGACGGATCCTGATCCAAAACAAAAGGATCTCGATGAACCGCCGGGAACAATATATATTTTGAGAGGATCTTATGAAATTTTTCTTCAAACAGCTAAAACGCTTACACATTTCATGCATTTAAAACCGGGAAGCACTCTTTGGATTAACGATAATTTACTAATATTTTTCTTAAGACTTCCTTCAATTCTTGCCGATTTAATTTTGGGTTTTTTGATATATTTTTTCGTAAAAACTAAAACCAATGAAAAAAATGGACTAATTTCATCGGCTTTTTATCTATTAAGTCCTCCAATAATTTACAACAGTACAGTTTGGGGACAAATAGATTCCATCAATAATTTATTTTTTTATTTAGCTTTAATATTTTTAATTAAAAGGAAAGCTTTTCTTTCAGTTCTTTTTTATGCATTTTCTTTGTTTGTTAAATTTTCTCTTTTACCCTTAGCTCCACTTTACTTGTTGTTTGCTTTTTTTGGAGGGTTTTTCAAACGATCTTCTTTTGTAGTGTCAATAGGAATTGTAAGTCTGATTGTTTTATTTTTAACATTACCATTTTCTTCTGATCCATTTTGGTTTATAAATTTTGCAATTAATAACACATCCGGAGTAAATAATTCTATTACGGTTAACGCGTTTAATTTTTGGTGGCTTATTCTAAATCCTATTGTCGGAATGGGTTCGGTGGATGCCAATGCTATTTTCTTGGGCTTAAAATTAAGTATGTGGGGGAATATGCTTTTTGCTATTTTTTATATTCCAGTAATTTTATACTTATTCAAGTTAGTAAAAAAGGGTAAGCTTTCCGTTGATAAAGTTTTTCTTTTATTCATTATAATTGCTTTCGCGACATTTTTATTTCTTCCAAGAATGCATGAAAGATATCTTTATCCAGTTTTACCATTGTTAATAACTTGGGCTGCATTAGGCAAAAAGTATTGGGTTAATACGGCCATTCTTAATATAATACATTTTATAAATCTTTATGTTGTTTGGAATCCAATTTTTATTTTTGGTTTTTTTGAAAACGTAATCAGAAATCAAGCAGTTAATTGGTTTTTGAGCCTAGCGACAATTTCTATTTTCATTCTTTTGTATCTTAAACTATTTTCGATCCCCAAATTAGTTTTTAAAATAAGCCACAAGCGGTTTGTGATACAATTATAGAAACTATGACTAATCCGATTATAAAATACATAGTTAACAATCATTTTTTGGCTGTACTTCTTGTGCTTGCACTTCTTTGGCTGGCAGTTCAATTAAGTGGAATTTTAATTCTTGTTTTTATCTCATTTATAATAATGGCAGCTTTGGTTCCTTTTTCAGATTTCTTAGTTAGAAAACGCTTTCCAAGAATCTTAGCCGTAGTAATTCCTTACACTATAGCCGTAGCAGTTTTAGTCTTATTAATTTTCCCGTTAATTCCTTTCTTAGTGTCCCAAATACAACTCCTTTTTCAGGATTTTCCTAAATATATTGATCAGGTCGCAAAACTTTTTAACATGAATATTGCGCCATCCAGTGTCAATAATTTTTTTGGATCAGATATAAACACCATTGGTAAAAATGCACTAAGCGTCACGGGAAAAATTTTTAGCGGAGTTTTTTCCACACTTACAGTATTTGTCATAAGTTTTTATCTGATGATGGAAAGAGAGAAACTCAAGAGGCAATTCGCATCAATCTGTCCGAAGAAATATCAAAATCATGTTTTAAACACGATAGTATTGATTGAAAACAAGATAGGATTATGGTTAAGAGGGCAATTAATTCTTTGTTTTGCGATTGGGTTTTTTACTTGGGTAGGATTGGCTCTTCTTGGGCTTCCTTTTGCTCTTCCTCTGGCTGTATTTGCAGGAATTTTAGAAATTGTCCCGACAATCGGTCCAATTGTTTCCGCCATCCCAGCTATTATTGTCGCCCTAACTATTTCGCCGGGACTGGCAATATCAATTGTTATTTTCTATATTTTACTTCAAGCGCTTGAAAATAATTTGCTTGTTCCAAAAATAATGGGGAAGGCAGTTGGACTAAATCCGATTGTAATTATCATTGGAGTACTTATCGGAGGTAAATTTCTAGGCATTCTCGGTGCATTACTTGCAATTCCAAGTATTGCCATGTTTATAATTATTTTCAAAGGCTTCAAATCCGCGGAACAAATATGAGCGGGATACGGGAGTCGAACCCGTCTTTGCTGCTTGGAAAGCAGCTGTTGAACCGATCAACTAATCCCGCGCTTTCGACCTCAATATTTTAACATATAAAGAATACGTTTGGAAGATTTTAATTTTTCCTGCCGGATAATTTCATTCTGTTTAAAATCTTTGTAGCTTCAATTTCATCAGCGAATCTCGCCTGAGAATAATTATCGATTATAATTGGCACAAATTTAACACTTTTAAGACCATTTTCATTAAATATGTACTTACCCAGCACTCCCTCCCGCGTTTCCTGAGACCACATTTGATCAAAAATGTAATTTCCATGAGCGTAAGTTATGAATTTATTTTTATATAACTCAACTCCCTGCACCCAATGGGGATGATTACCAATAATTAAATCTGCGCCTGCATCAATTGCTCCGTGAGCCAACTCAATCTGAAAATCATTTGGAGAAGAAACATACTCAACACCCCAATGAAAAGCTACTATGACAAAGTCTGCTTGTTTTTTTAGATTTTGAATATCTTCTTGCAATTGAGGCAAATCAGCCCAGGCAATGCCTGGTTCTTTGCTGCCAATGTTGTTATATCCCAAGAAACCGAATTTTTTATTTCTAATTGTAATGATCGTTGGTTTTTCATTTCCAGTCACCTGAATATTATTTTTATTAAGAATATTTACGGTATTATTTATTCCATAAATTCCATAATTTCCAATATGATTGTTGGCAATACTAGCAATAGTTACACCCGCATATACTAATCCTTGAACATCCCGTTCGTCTCCGCAAAAAATCATTCCTTCAATTGTAGTCTTACAATTAGGAATAAGCGGTGATTCAAGATTTATAAAAACCGCATCTGCGCTTTTTAGAAAATTAACTGTTTTTTCAAAAGGATAATTAAAGTTATTTTGCTGCACCATTTTATAATTTACGCTTCTTGCAAGAATAACATCTCCTGTAGCTATAATCACATATTCCTTTTTGTTGTCGTTTTTTTGACTTTCTTGTTCAGGATTAATGTAATTAAATATTGAATTTGTGGATAGTTTATTTTTCTGGTTTACTGCATTTATTGTCGGAGAGCTTATGGCTATTGGATTTAAATATTTAGCTGTTTCCGAAATAAATGTATTTTTGGAGAAATAGTTTTTCTGTAAAAAGAATACAGATCCTGCTAAAATTAATAGAATTAAAGGCAATACATATTTTTTCATTCATTTCGTAGATAAATGTGGTCGGGGGTAGAGGATTTGAACCTCCGACCTCACGGTCCCAAACCGCGCGCTCTAGCCAGCTGAGCTAACCCCCGAGAGTGCTGAGGGGGGGAGTCGAACCCCCACACCCTTACGGATAAGGGCTCTTAAGGCCCTCGTGTCTGCCATTCCACCACCCCAGCAAATATTCGTATTGTAATTATAACATGAGCTTAAGAGAAGAGAAAGATCAAGAAGAAAAATTTTAGTATTGGAAATATTTTTCTTTACCATGTTATAATAAATTATGATCGATTTAAACGACAAAGTCGCAATAGCAAATATTGACAAGAAAAATGTTTACACTTCAGTAAAAGAACTTTCCAATCAATGCAAACAAACATGGGAAGAAATTAAGAAGATAAATTTCCCGCAAGATTACAAAAATATTCAAAATATCATACTTTGCGGCATGGGGGGATCTGCTTATGCAGCTTATTTTATTAAAAGCCTATTTGGAGATACGCTTCCTGTTCCGTTTGAATTAGTCAACGGGGATACGCTACCAATGTATATTAATGAAAATACTCTAGTAATGTTATCCAGCTATTCAGGGTCAACAGAGGAAACTTTATCGTGCGCAAAGCAGGCTTTAGAAAAGAAAGCAAAAATTACCGCAGTCACTGCTGGTTCAAAATTAGGAGAATTTATAAAAACAAATAATATTCCAGCTTATATTTTTAATCCTTTATATAATCCTGCCAATCAACCCCGTCTCGGGCAGGGCTATATGATCATGGGTCATATTGGAATATTGGCAAAAATCGGATTAATTAATCTTCTGGACGAAGAAGCAATAAATGCGATAGATTTTCTTGAAAAAAACAATAATTCAATCGAGGAATTAACAAAAAAAATTGCCCAAGAATTTATTGAAAAGATTCCGGTTATAGTAGGATCCTCACATTTGGCCGGAGACGCACATACAATGAGAAATCAATTTAATGAAACAGCAAAAAGTTTTTGCACTTATTCACTAATTCCTGAGCTTAATCATCATTTGATGGAAGGCCTTCTTCATCCCAAAGAAAGAATTCTTAAGTTTTTGTTTCTAAATTCATCTTTATATGCACCCGTAATAAAAAAGAGATTTGAGCTAACTAAAGATGTCGTTTCCAAAAACAATATTGAAATGGCGAATATTGAGATACTTGGAGAAACGCTACTTGCGCAAGCTCTTTATGGATTGTCTTTTGGAGGATATTTAACGTTTTATCTTGGAATTCTCTACAATCAAGACCCAAGCTTAATTCCATGGGTTGATTATTTTAAACAAAAGCTTTCTGAAGGTTAACGGAGGATTTTTCGCTTATTCAGTCTCATTTTTGTCTTAACACGGGCTTTTTTGGCAGAATCCTGCTCTTTTTGCAACTTAATTCTAGCCTTGGTCCTTTTGTCAATTGCTTTCTGACATTCTTTGTCAGGACACCTGTAAATTGTGGTCACAACCTTGGAAAAAGTGTCTTTTGTTACAGTTTTACCCACAAAAATCAATATTTGTCCACATTGACTGCATTTGGGTGATTGTTTTTTTGAGCTAGATGTTTTCAGAGACCATTATTATACCACACTTTACCTAATTATGTATAATAATTACATGATAAAGCTCTCCGTAAAAAAAGCCACAAACATAAAAGATAGGATAATAGGACTTATCGGCAAGAATAAACCTATACCTTTAATGATGCAAACTCATTTCGGGATTCATACTTTTGGGCTAAAATTTCCGATTGATGTTTTGGTTTTGGATAATAAAAATAAAGTTATATCAATTAAAAAAAATTTAAAGCCTAATCGCATATTCTTATGGAATCCTCGTTATAAAAACGTAATCGAATTACCCCAAGGAATAATTAATAAAAAAACAATAAAAATTCATGATGCAATTGGATTAGAACTAATTAAAACATAATGCCCATTGACATTCGTGTTTTGTAACACGTAGTATATAAAGTTATGACAGTAGATGAAAAATGTCCAAAGTGCGGAAGTCCGCTTTCCGAAATAACAACTACAAAAACAGGAAAACAACTACAACGATGTTCAACTGGCTCATGGGATCCGGAAACAAAATCCAATGTCGGATGCGATTATGTGAAATGGCTTGAGGTTGAACCTCAAACTCTTGATGAAAAATGCCCAAAGTGCGGAGCTAATCTTATTTTGGCAGTCACCCGATTTGGGAAAAAAATGAAAAAATGCTCGAAAGGCGGTTGGGATAAAGAAACAAAAAAAGCCACAGGATGTGATTATATCGAATGGATCAATGGTACAACAGAGCCTCTTGATGAAGAATGCCCTGAATGCGGAAGTAAGCTGGTTTTATTCACAACAAGTGCCGGGAAAAAAATGAAAAAATGCAGTACCGCCGGATGGGATAGGGAAGCTAGAAAGCCAACTGGATGCACATATATTCAATGGCTAAAACAAAGTGATTATCCGCAAGCAGCTAACAATGGCGGAGAAGAATTCCTTCCGCCGGAACCTCAAGGAGAATAATAAAGGAGGTGAGAATATGACAGGCTATGTAGGGAATATTGAAGAAAAATCACTGCAAAACGATTACTTTCGTGAAGTATTATATACATCTCAACACAGTCAGCTTGTGGTAATGAGTTTGAATCCAAGTGAAGAAATTGGGATAGAGGTACACGAAATTGTTGATCAATTTATACGCGTTGAGCAAGGAACCGGCAAAGCAATTCTTAACGGAGAAGAAAACGTGATTTCTGATGGCTTTGCAATTATTGTTCCTGCCGGAGTAGAACATAATATAATAAACACTTCACCTGATAAAAAAATGAAGCTTTATACAATTTACAGCCCTGCTCATCACAAAGACAAAACCATTCACAAGACCAAACAGGAAGCGGAAGTAGATCACGAAGATCACATCTGAAGCATTATTCTTTAAGTTGCGCTTGCAATTTAACAAAATTACATTCACAATTTAAAAGTAAGTTTTATAAATGATTTCGCTTAAGAAATTTTTTAAGATTTTAGGGCCAGGGGTAGTTACCGGAGCAGCAGATGATGATCCATCCGGAATCGCTACATATTCACAAACAGGAGCGCAATTCGGATATGGACAATTGTGGACTGCTTTCTTCATGCTTCCATTTCAAACAGCTGTTCAAGAAGCATGTGCAAGAATAGGAGCAGTAACTGGCAAGGGTATCGCAGCAGTTGTAAAAGAACATTTCAACAAAAAAATACTCTACGGCTTGGTTATTCTTGTACTTATTGCCAACACTATTAATATAGGTGCAGACATTGGAGCGATGGCTGCTGCTGCAAATCTTATAATACCGATAAATTTTGTTTTTCTGACACTATTCTTTACTGTCCTAATGCTTATTCTTGAGATTTTTACTTCTTACAAAGTTTACGCAAATATTCTTAAATGGCTTTGTCTTTCTCTTTTTGCTTATCCTGTTACTGCTTTTATTGTGCATGCACCATGGGGAACGCTCTTAAAATCAACGTTTGTTCCGCACTTTGAGTTTTCTTTTCAATTCTTATTTATCATTACTGGTGTTTTGGGAACAACTATTACTCCCTATATGTTTTTTTGGCAAGCATCTGAAGAGGTTGAAGAAGAAAAAGCAAACAATTTAATCGGTTTGGACAAAAAGCCGCGAATCGGAAGATTTTTTATCCGAAATCTTCGAATTGACAATTTTATAGGGATGTTATTCTCAGAAATTGGCACATGGTCAATTATTGTTGTTACTGCAGCTGTTTTAAATACGCATGGCATTACCAATATTGCAACTTCTGCAGATGCAGCAAAGGCACTGGAGCCGCTTGTTCAGACTTTTCCCAATGCAGGATTTTTAGCAAAAGTTCTTTTTGCGACAGGAGTTATTGGTCTTGGATTACTAGCTGTCCCCGTACTTGCAGGATCAGCATCATACGCTCTATCGGAAGCGCTCTCATGGAAAGAAGGATTATCATTAAAATTACGACAAGCTCATGGATTTTACGGTGTAATTACTATTGCAACACTTATTGGGCTACTTATTAATTTTATTGGCATAGATCCAATTAAAGCTCTTGTCTATGCTGCGGTTATTAATGGCGTAGTTGCAGTTCCTCTTATTTTCATTATTGCTCTTACTGCTAAAAACAAGAAAATAATGGGAAATTATAAAAGCGGACTACTTTCAAACACGCTTGTTTGGTTAACATTTATCGGCATGGGTACGGCAGTTATTGCGATGCTTTTGACTTTCGGGAGGAATTAACTTTACATTTTTAACAACTCCAGCAATTTGTAGATCAAAAATGCCGGCCAAACAAGAGCTTTTAGAAAACCAACTACTCCCGCCCCAAATGTAGTTGCATGCTGTATGAAATACACTGCTGCCCCAATTAATCCTAAGCCGTAAACAGCATTTGATGCGCCGCCACCCTTATGCCATTTTTTATCTTTTTTACAATCCTCTTTGTCGCTCATAAGCTTATTTTTAAATTAAGTTTTTTGCCCGAAGCTGTACATAGCTATACTTTTTCTCAATAAGAATTGCCCCTAAGCCTGCTGCAACAAATATAGTTGAGAATAACCACCCAAGAACTGGAATTACGCTTATTATTCCGTAAATAACAAGACCAATAAATAATGACCAATTGATGTGATCTTTTTTGCTGATATATTTAATTGCCCATTTTCCAATAACTAGAGCTGCAATAATATGCGCCATATATAAAGAAAGTGCAAAAAGTATTCCTCCAAAAACTGCCAAAGGTATGCCAATAAGCGTGCAAAACAACAAAATAATTACAATCGGAGTAACAATTACTGTTAAAAGACCGACACCTACATTTTTCCAAAAACCTGTCTTAATAGAACTAATTATTTTCTGAGTACAAATAGGAAAGGATCTAATGAAAAGTATTCCAATTATAAGTGAAGCAAGAAAACTAACAATTTTTCCAAAAATTACAAATGTTGTTATTGCAGGAATTATGGATGTAAATTCTGTAGATTCCATTCGCGGGGCAGCTTTTTTCGGAATTAAATTTTGCGTTGTTTTTCCTTTAATTACTGCTCCTGTTGCTACTTCTGCTTTTTGATTACTCCAATAGGTTACGTCGCCTGCAATATCAGCATTCGGAGATACAGATAGTTGACCTACATATGTAAGAACATTTCCAGCTATTTTATTTCTTAATGAGAGCTGTCCGCCGGCAATTCTAACATCTTTACCTACTAACCCATATAGAGTAAATGTTCCTCCTGCCCCAACAATACTTCCGCCAATTTTCGCTGTATCCGTAAGATTGGACGAACCTCCAAAAACAGAAAGACTCTTACCAATACTGCCAGTAACAATAATATTTCCTCCGATAATGCGTGCATTACCTGCAATATTTCCCCTAATAGTAATATTTCCTCCTATGGCAAGAAGATCTCCATTAATCGTACCCTCAGCTACTACGGTACCGCCTGCCACATACACGTCTCCATTTACAGTCCCCAGAATATCAACAGCATTGCCTTTAACGACATAGTCATTATTCACTACCTGATCTTTTGCTAAAACAACTGTCTGATTAATTTTTGTGTTATTATTTGCGCCAACATTTTGAGCTGCAAATAAAAAAATAAAAGGGGAGAGGAGTAAAACAATGCCTGTTAATAATTTCCTCATATGTTTACCTAACTATACTTTAACACAATTTTTCATAATTGCAACCTTTTAAGTTTTTTGCCCGAAGCTGAAATAGCTATATTTTTCCAATAAATATGACTTTTTGAATAAGAATATTTATCTTATAGTCAAAATTACAGAAGATTAAGATATTAAACAATTATCTAAAAATATGATATACTATGATCTATTAAATCAAGAAAAACCGATATGGAAATACATGAAAAATCCTTTAGGAATAAAGCAAATGAGAACATTCAAAATGTATCGGAGCAAAAAGTCAACATTGAACTAGCGCAACGTTTACTTCCCGAAAAACTACCAAATATAGAATCTATGCTTCAAAGATATCCTGAAAGAAATCTTCCAAGAGAGGCAATGGTTACCAGAATAGCGCCAAGCCCAACCGGCTTTATGCATATTGGGGGTTTATATATGGCGCTTATATCTGAAAGGTTTGCGCGCCAAACAAACGGAATTTATTATCTCCGCATTGAAGATACTGATAAAAAAAGAGAAGTCCAGGGCGCACGAAAAATTATCGTTGAATCTCTTCATGAATATAATCTTGATCCGGATGAAGGAGAAACAATGAACGGAACAGAAAAAGGAGCATATGGACCATATAAACAATCTGAGAGAAAAGAAATATATAAAGCATTTGTGAAAAATCTCATTGAAGCAGGAAGAGCCTATCCGTGTTTCTGCACTGAGGAGGAGCTAGAAAAGATGCGAAAAATGCAAGAAGAAGTAAAAACTAGACCTGGATATTACGGGGTTTGGGCCAAATGCAGAGATGTGAGCAAAAAAGATATCAAGAATATGCTTGATCAAAAAAAACCATACGTTATTCGCTTTAAGTCTCAAGGAAAAAACTCAAAAACCTTTATTCATAAGGATTTAATCAAAGGGGAAATCGAATTACCAGAAAATGATGTAGACATCGTAATTTTAAAGTCAGATAAACTTCCTACATACCACTTTGCACATGCTATTGATGATCATTTAATGGGCACTACCCATGTCTTACGTGGAGACGAATGGTTATCATCGGTTCCCCTACATTATGAGCTATTTAGATCTCTTGGCTTTAAACATCCAGAATATGGACATATCGCACCAATAAATAAAATAGACAATTCAGGAGGAAAAAGAAAATTGTCAAAAAGAAAAGACCCTGAAGCAAATGTTTTGTTTTATGAGGAGATTGGATACCCTGAAACAGCAGTCATTGAATATTTGATGAACATTGCAAATTCAGATTTTGAGGATTGGAGAAAAAAATATCCCAATAAGTCTATTGATGATTTTAGATTGTCATTTGATAAATTACCAAATACTGCTGGCCCAATTTTCGATAAAAATAAATTACAAAGTATTTCCAAAGAAATCATCGCTCAGATAAATGCAATAGATTTATACGACGCAATACTAAAATGGACGACTAAATTTGATTCAAAATTCGAAGAAGAGTTGAAGGATAATCCTGATTATTGGATTAAAGTTTTCTCAATTGAAAGAGGAGGAAATCAACCAAGAAAAGATATTTCCGTCTGGTCTGAAGTAAAAGAAGTTTTTTCTTTTTTCATCAAAAAAGAGTTCAAAAAGCCCGATTGGTCAAGCTTTAAAAGCATTCTTAATAAAAATGAAGTGAATTCTGTTCTTAAAAAATACATGAAGATTTATGATGCAGCGGATAAATCGGACGAATGGTTAAATAAAGTAAGAGCACTTAGCGCGGAATTCGGATTTGCACCAAATACGAAAACCTACAAAGAAAACAAAAACATTTACCGTGGACATATAGGTGAAATTACACAAATAATACGATATGCGATTACAGGAAGACTTCAAAGTCCTGATTTATATCAAACCATGCAATCATTAGGAACTGATGAATGTAAAAAAAGATTAAACTTGTAAATTTTTATCTCTTGTATGTTTATTCAAAATGAATAAGATGCCCAAATCTTTAGCTAATGCCAAATGTTATTATCTTGACCACAAGCTCGTATCGAAAGCCTACATCAATACACTCCATAATTTAATTAAACTAAGCAATAAACAGCTTAAAAATACTTTTGTTTTAAATACGTGTTTAAGATATGAAATCTACAATTTTTCAAAAAGTGAATTGAAATTCAAAGACAAATCAAAATTTGCATTTATATCAGGACAATTATGCTTAAGAAGATTTATGTCTCTTTTATGCGGACTACAATCGGAAATTATCGGAGAAAAAGAAATTTTTCTACAAGCAAGAACAGCTCTTTATGATGCAGCTCAAAATAAAAGAATAAACAAAAAGCTTTTTTGGGACATAAATATCTTATTCGATTTTGCAGAAAGAATTAGGGAAAATAAAAACTTAACTCAATTAGAAAATTATTCCACAATAGGAGCTGACTTGCTAAATAAAAAAATAAAACACGCTTCAATCATAGCAATTATCGGTGGGGGGTATATGGCGGAAATATTTTTCAAGAACATTAATAAAAAAAATATTAAAAAACTTATTTGGATTAATAGGAACCCAGATAAAGCAAAGAAAATTGCAAAATCTATAAACAAAATTCCCATTAAGCTTATCGAATTTTGTGATTTTGAAAATTGCGAACAGAAATTATTAGATACAGATTTTATATTTTCTGCTGTTCATAACTGTGGAGGAATATTTTCATCCATACCAATCAAAAAAACAAAATGCATTGTTGACATTTCATACCCAACATTATTTTCAAATAAAGTTTTGTGTGAATTTTATTCATTAAATAATACCTATTTTGAGAAATTTATTAAAAATCCTAAAAAGAAAAGTCTAGTGTTAAAGGTAGAAAAGGAAATAGATTCCTCATTTAGCTTATTATGAAAGATAAATTTTTAGAGAATGCGTTAAAAAAAGTCATTGATTTAAAAAATGTTCTTTTTGTAACAGCTCAGTTTACAGACAAAAGCTACGATATAGACATCTATTGTGTTGTTAAAAATAATGAACAATCACAAGTAAGCATCTATAAAGATCATTACTGGATAGAAATTTTTGTTGACACTTGGTCTAATATGATTCAAAAAATAAAAAATTATGACGAGATTGCTGTCGGATTTATTACGAAAATGGATCTTGTCGAATCATTGAGTAATATAAAATACTATCATAGAGCCAAAAAAATAATTAAGAAAAAATATACTCTTCCGGAAAAAAGAAAACGATTACTACAATACAGAATCAAAGTGCTATCTTCAAAATATTTTTCAGCTAAAAGTAAGGTTGATAAAAACTTTTTTGCCGGACAATTATTACCACATTTAATTATGGCTATTTTTAATAAATATGGAATATGGCCTCAATCTCCAAAAAAATGGATCAACCAAATACGAATTCTTAAAAAACCAGAATCTAGACAAATAATTAAAATTATGAATGGAACAGCAAAAGCTGATAGCCTTATCAATAAACTTACATCTGATTTTAAAGGAATTTATCAAATAAAAGATAAGAAAAATAATAAGATTACATATTTAGGATAATATGGAAACTTATCAAAAAATTGATACACATAGTCATTTCGGAGCTACATATTTAGGACCAAAGAATAAAATTGAAGATTATATTTTACCTGCAAAAAAGATTGGCATAAAAGCATGCATTGCTTCACCTGGACCTAGCCCTGAATTTACTACCAATAACCAATTGTATAATCCGTGTCTTTGGGTAAAAAATAGAGACGGAATTATCTATGTTCAGCAAAAAAGAGATGTTTTAGGAAATATCTTGAAAACCGAAACAGCAAAAGATAATCCATACCATGATTCGAATATAGCTCTATTTCATCAATCAGCAAGAGAGAATAGGTTTACCATTCTTGTAATGCCAATCTATCATCCCATTCTTGATTCTGCCAAAGAATTAGAATCAATGCTTATCAAATACCCTTCTGTTGCGCTAAAAATACATGGAGTTGCTACATTTACTGGTCCAAAAAACATTTCCTTACATGCTATTGATCTGATAAAAAAATCAAAAAAACCTTTAGTTATTCATACTGACACATCTTTAAAAAAACCTGAAACAGCATTAATGCAAATATGCAAGATTAATAATCCTATCGACTGGGCTATGTGGGCAAAAGATACAAGGATTCCAACAGTCCTTGCTCATGGTGCAAGGTTATCGGAGAAAGCAATTCAAATTGCAGAATCTACTCCAAACATAATGTTAGGCATTGCACCTGATCTTCTCATAATGGAAGAGCCCAATAGATTAGCCATTACAACTGATGATTATTTAAAAGATTTACTCAGCTTAATTCCTCCATCAAAATTATTGTTTGATATTGACTTTGGCTGGAATGTTAAAAAAAGAAATAATTGGGAAAATAGAGATTGGCAAATGCATAAACGTATTGAAAAAACTACCAAGAATTTAAAAATAGACAATAAAAAGCTTGAACAAATCTTCTGCAATAACGCTATAAACTTTTTTTCTTTATAACACAATTGGATTAGAGAACGAGCACAAAACTATTTATTAAGAAATTCAGGTTTCCATCGCTCTTCCCATTTTTCCAGCATTGATCTGTCAGGATTAAATCTTACTTCTGATGAAAGCTTCATTCTATTTTTATAAAAATATTCAGCAGTTAAAACATTTATAGCTATTTCTATTGATCTTTTTCTGTCCACAGTAATTTCAAAATCTTCGGATATTTTACTCACTGCATTCTCCAGACTTTCAATACCCCAATAGGATTCCTTCACTTTAACTAAAAGGTAATCTATAAATACTTCACCTAATAATTTAGCTTTTTTTATGGATTCTTGTGCTACACCCTCATACTGTCTCAAGAATCTTATTCCTAAAAAAGCAGAACAAAGAAAACCTTCAACACTATCATTTGAAAATCCTAATCTATTTGCAATTCGATATTCACCTGCAGCCTGAAGAGCTTTTGTCATCCATTGTTTTCCCTCACAACCTAGAACATATTCATCTGCAAGTTTTTCGCAATAAGTTTTCTTATTTTCTATTTTTTCTTGCATATTCCAATACTCCTACACTTATTTTCCTATAGGATATTTTATCTAAAGTAGTTTTTAATGTCAAATGCAACAGGTATTTTCATTAAAATATAATTGACATTTCGTTCTTGGTTTACTACTATATTTGGAACAAAGGAAACTGAAATATATGTGTTTTTCAGCTTCGGCCAGCTTTATTGCCGGAGGAGGACTAACCGCATTGGGCAGTGCTTCTTTACCAATAGCTAAAAAGAGGAAAAAACTTTTAGCTGCTCTTCCGCTTTTATTCGGCATTCAACAAATCAGTGAAGGATTCCAGTGGCAAAGTTTAAATGCAGGAACAACCTCACCTGCTGCGGGTTATTTTTTTCTATTTTTTGCTTCAATTGTGTTTCCCATATATATTCCACTATCTGTCTTTATATTGGACAAAAAAGAAGAAGCATATTGAAATGGTTTGTATTTTTAGGAATAGCCGTTGCTATTCGTAATTTATGGGTGCTGTTAACACATCCTTTAGTTATAAGCAAAGTTAATTCCTGCATTAGTTACCACTATGATTTACCCATCTGGAGCAATCCTGTATTTTTTTTATATCTTTTGGCAATATTTGGATCTTTATTTACTTCAGGTCATAAAATTTTCAGATGGCTTGGCATTACAGGTCTTTTCTCTACAATTATCACTTGTGTTTTTTTTACATTAACATTTACGTCTGTTTGGTGTTTTTTTGCGGCCATAATAAGCGTAATAATTGTTGTTTATGTACATAAACCTAAATTATTCAATTCTTAATCAGCCTACTCAGGGTAATTTTCAGTACTTTTTAAGATATTCTTTCAACTTTATTATCAGTAGCGTTCGTCCCTTGTTGTGGATCTCGGTCTAGACCGCTTGACCCTTACAGCTTTATTCCTAATATATTGCTTTTAGGGATGCTGGAAAAACAAGCCATTACATCAAAACTAGGATCGGAAAGCCTTATCATTTCGAAAACATCTCTTTTGACTAATTCAAATTTTGGGTTATTCAAGTATTTTTTCTTGAATTCTTTATAATTACCTAGATTAAAATCAGCATCTCCTCTTTCTGGACGATTGGAATCAGGCTTGCGTATTTTTACCAGCCTTAGATCTCCAGCAGGCGTGTTGACAGGCTTTTTTAAAAAATATGTGTTGCCAGTATTTGTTTTTTCCGCGATCACACCCAATTTTTCTATTGAATCTGTGAGTTCTTTATATTCATTTTCGTTTTGACAAAAAATACATGCAAATTCAACTGAAGCAAGAGAGGCACTTGTAAATTTATTTTTCAATTCAACACTACGATTAACTACGTAATTAATTGTCGACATTAAATTATCCATTTGCTGCCGAGCTTGGAGTCGAACCAAAATAAACGGATCCAAAGTCCGTTGTCCTACCATTAAACGACTCGGCAATTTTACTTATTGACAATTGAAATTATAACATAATATAGTGCATAAAGAGGAGGTGATTAAAGTGATTGATCCATGCCCAGGATGCGGTAATGATCCCTGCACCTGCTAATAAGCTTAACAAAAAAGCAAAGAAGTAAAACTCTGATATAATTGATAATGTGAGCGAAACGTGCAGTAAAGGAAGCATTACTGAATTAGACAAGAACCTAATTGATGAATTACGGGTTGTATTCATGGAATACTCGGAAAGAAAAGGTTTTCCCGATGCATACTGCACTAAAATTAGCAAAGATATCGCCACAGATTTAGGACTACGTTATCAAGAAGGCTTTTTTAAGCTTGATTTTCCAAATAATAAAGGCGCTTTACTTGCAGAGCATGCATGGTGTACGGATTCAAAGGGAATTATCGTTGATTTGACAGCTCACCAATTTAACGCTAATTTAACAAAACCCCTTCCAGCTGGTATTCAATTAGGTTATCCTGGAGATCCCCTCTATAATAAATATTTTCCCCTTAATTTAGGCATGAACAAAACAACTCAATCTTAAAAAGTTGCATCATCATTGACAAACTATGAGATAGTTGAGATAATTATAACTTATGCAAAAAGAAAGCCTAGATAGATCTATTTCAGCATCAAAATTGTCGAAAAATGAAAATCAACATCGAATTATAATTGAGTACGCTTCTGACGGCATTTTCGTAACTGACAATCAAGGAAATTTTACGGAAGTCAACAAAGCTGGATACGAAGCATTAGGATATACGCAAAAAGAAATCCTAAGTATGAATGTAAGGGATGTTGTTTACGTAGACGCTGACCAAAAACCTTTGATATCTAAAGATGTCCGGGAAGGAAGAATAATACTAAATGAAAGGAAGGCAATTTGCAAAAATGGCACCTTACTTACTGTTGAGGTTGGTGCGAGACTCTTGCCAGACGGCAGAATGATGGGAATCGTACACGACATCACTGAACGTAAAAAGATAGAGGATAGGTTAAAAATGTTTGAGACGATTATGGAAAATGCAACTGACGCTATCTCTGTAAAAGATCTGGAAGGACGTTACATTTTTGTCAACCAAGCATTTGCCAAACAGCACAATCTTCCTCAAGAAGAGATAATTGGTAAGACTGTTTTTGATTTGTATCCTGCTAATATTGCAAAAAAAATTACCGAAGAATCAAAAAAGACAACAAGAATGGGTCAAGTTAATATAACCGAACAACAATCAGCTTCAAAATCAGAGCAGGTAATTCTTCAAGACGCAATGATGCCTCTATATAATAAATCTAAAGAAACAATTGGTACAGTTAGTATTTCCCGAGACATAACTGAACTTAAAAAT
>Ga0172375_10000415_pt1 | contig 69753 bp, 58 predicted proteins | sample LakKiv1m_FD_114537 | JGI IMG/M metagenome (GOLD analysis project Ga0172375, IMG submission 114537) | Freshwater microbial communities from Kabuno Bay, South-Kivu, Congo - kab_092012_11.1m | ecosystem: Environmental > Aquatic > Freshwater > Lake | place: Democratic Republic of the Congo... | reverse complement strand
TCGCGCTCTCCCGTCCCTGCGACGCGGCGGGGCGCAGGGGCGGGAGGCGCTCTCTCTCCTACAGGTGGCAAAGCAAGCCGCCTGCCAACCCCGCGGCTGCGCCGCACTGGGCAATTGCGCCGCGTATTCGCGCGGACAAATAGATCAGTAGCGGGCAGTTACAGCGCCGCGGTGTGGCGCGGACGCGTAACCTCCGCAGTCGCCGGCCGCCGTCGATCGTGAAAGATCTTGCGCGGTGTTCGTGGGTGCCGCGCAGTTTCCTGCACGGCACCGGGCGAGCGGCAGGTGCTCCGATGCTCGCTGCGCGGGCAGGATTCGAAACGAGTTCTGCTTCATCGGAGTCCTAGGTGGTCCCGCGCGGTGGACGTTTGAGTTGCCGAGCCGTACCCGAGCCCCGACCTTCGCTTCTATCCCCGAGGGCGAGGGGCGTTGTGTCCGTCGAACCGCGGCCTGCAATGTGTTCTCTCCCCGCGGGCGAGGGCGCGGGTGAGGGCCGAGCCCGAATCGGGTCGCCGCGTTGCAGGGTATCTTCAGAACCACGTCCGCGGCAGCGGCAGCAACTCGCGCAGGCGCATGTACAGCCGCAGGCCGGGGCCTACGAGGCGATGGTTGTCGAAGCCGCGCACGCGCAGCGGCTCGAGCGTGATCAGGCTCAGGCCGCTCTTGCGGTTCTCTTCGAGGGTCATCTTCTCGTACTCGCGGCCGCCGAACTTTCCGAAGTAGTGCGTGGCCAGCCAGCTGGTGATGCCGCCCTCGAGCGGCGCCTCCCCGATCGTTACTTCGCAGTCGATGATCACGGCACGGTACGGCGGCATGTCGTCCTGAATCGTCACGCAGGCTCTTGGCTCGCGGGCCAGCGCCTTGGCTTTCGGCGACGTTTTCGAAGTGACCATGAAGAGGCGGCCGTCGCGGTACTGGTACCAGATCGGCGCCTGGGCCGGAGAACCGTCGCGCTTGGTATAGGAAAGGATGGCGATGCGCGGCGCCGCGACGAATCGCTCGAGTTGGCTCGCGTCGAAGCCGGGCTGAGAGGCCATCGGCTGGAACGGCAGTTCGGTCAGTTTCACGTGTTTCCTCCGCACCGGGTCGACGTCGCGCTCGTGGTCGTCGCGGGACCCGGGCCACGCAGAAATAGGTCGTTGACCTAATCGTGTCAATCGCCTACCTTCCTGCCGATGAAAACGGCGCCCGTGGCTCGCAGCAAAGGAGAACAGCGCCAGGCCGAGATCCTGGAGGCTGCACGACGCGTGCTGGTCGAGGAAGGCTACGATCGGTTCATCCTGCGCGAGGTTGCCGGCCGTGTCGGCGTTACGGTCGGTCACCTTCAGTACTACTACGCTACTCGGGACGACCTGCTGGAGGCCATCGTCCGCGTCGAGTTCGACCGCAACCGTCGTGAGATCACCGAACTTTCCGCGCTCACGCGTCCGCCCGGCGAGAAGCTCGCGAACATAACGCGGCATCTCATCGAGGTGTGGGCGCACGAAGGCGGCCGCGTCTACGTGGTGATGTCGCTGCTCGCGCTCCACCAGCCGCGCTTCGCGCAGCTGCACCGAGAGATCTACCAGGCCTTCTACGCGGGGTTGATACCGGTGCTGCGCGAGCTGCATCCGCGCGCCAAGCGTGCCGAGCTGCGGCGCGTGGCGCGCCTGATCTCGACGATCATCGACGGCGCGCTCGTTCAGATCCCGGGTCGGGGATTCGTGGCCGATGCGGTCGCTGCGGTCCGCCAAATCGCCGAAGCCGGCAATCGTTAGCAGCCAGCAGCGCACCGGGTCAGCTATGGCCTATCCGCTGCGAACTCGTTCCAGTCGCTGGAGAATCTCCAACTCGCCCTTCAGTTCCGCCAGCGGACGCAGTTGTTCGAATATGTAGTTCCAGTCCAGTTTTCCTTCCTGTCGCACGCACACCCGCTCGACGTCCACCCAATCCTGACCTCGGCCGGCAAACGCCTTCATGACTATCAAGTCTTCCGCCGAGCAGGTGCGCAGGACGATGTTGGGCGGATAGGTGAATTCGGACGATCGCCGGTCTACCGATTCTTCGAACGGCAGCCCACCCAGCGCCACGTCCAGCCCGACGCCGTTTGCGGCGCGAAGGAGCAACACCCGATGATCGAGCGCGAACGCGGCGGCGTTGGGTATTCTCGCTGCGAACTGCTCCAGCAACGCATCGACGAACTCTTCTTCTCCGCCGAAGCCGGTCAGCAATGTCAGGTCAGCATCCACCGTTTCGCGCGGTTCACCCCAGCGCAACAGCGCGATGCCGCCGATGAAACAAAACCGCCAGCCCTGGCGTTGACAATACGACTGAAGCTCGGCTGCCGCTTCGAGAACGTCATTCACGGCGCGCCATTTTCTTGAACCAGGCTTGCTGTTCCACCAAACCCGAGAACGGCCGGGGTGCGCGTGGCGCGACCGTGTAATCGGCCGACCCGCACAGTCGCGCGATCGCTTGAAACGTGTCCAGTCCCCGCAACTCTTCTCGGCGGATGCGCTCGAGTGCCGCGCCCGCGGTCTTCCAGGTGTCCACCCACCGTCGCGCCGATGCGATCCGCGTCGGCGTCCAATCGGCGAGTGATGATTGCTGGTCTTTCACGGGCGCCATCCTATACGAGTCCCGAGCGACGGTGAAAGTAACGCTGGCACCGGATAGACCGTTGTGCGGTTGGCAAACTCAACTGGCGGCGGCGGATCTCAGCCGCGACGGCCGGGGGCCCAGTCGCGTAGCGCGGAACGAATTTCGAAGATAGCACCGGCCGTGCGACTCGATGTGCGATCTACGTGACCGGCTACGGCTAATAACCTCGCGCTTCTCGTACACCGACCGCTTTTTTGATGAGCGCCGTGGCTCGCGCGATCCAGCGCCGGGGGGACTCGTTGGAATTTGGTGGCGTGACCCAGGGCTGACGGCCTTCGGCGGGTCCGCCGAAGGCCCGCACATCCGACATCGACCCTGTGCCATCCCTGTGCGGGCCGCGGCGGAAACGAGTTCTGCTTTATCGGACTCGTAGGTGGTACCGCGGGCTGGCCGTTTGAATTACCGGCCCGCGCCCGTACCCGTCGCAGCCAGCACCGCGCGAGTCAGATCGAGAAAGTCATCCGAGCGGGTTGTGACGATGCTCTTGACCACTTGCAGATCGAGTTTTCGGTAGTTGTGGATTGCGACGTTGCGGAAACCGACCATGCGCGTCATGCGTTCGGCGAGGTCGGGCGGCAGCAAGCGCGCATCACCGAGGAACTCAAACGCTTGGCGGCTCTCCTCCGGTACCCCGAGGCGATGCAGGCGGACCAGATGCATCGCGACATCGATGGCGGCCTCGCACGCGCGCTGCAAGTTGAGAACAATCGAATCCTGGCGTGTCAGGTTGGCAAACAGGTTCTGCTCGTCGTCCCCGTACTCCTGGCGCACGCGTGCGACGCAGCGCTCGATAATCGTCACCTTGCCGGGAACGACATCATCGACCATAGACGGTCGGTTCGCGCTGCACCTGGTCGAGGATGCCTCCGCGCTCTTCGTTCAGTCGGGCGTAGTCCGAGTATGTGTATGTTTCGAAGAGCCGCTGCTCGTGTGCTTCGAAAACAGCCAGCGGCATCCCGTGGACAATGACCTGCATCCGCACGACGGTGGATGCGGCGCGCAGATCGATCAGATCGACGTCCCGGCGCAGTGTCACCGCCAAGCGTTCCTGCAACTCGAAGCGGTCCACGGGATTCAGCGCACGCGCAGCGAGCACGGCGACGTCGATGTCACTGCGCTCGTGCATCCCACCCTCGACGGTCGAGCCGAAGCGATATATGGCGATGGCGTCGGGAATCGCCGCGCGGATGATCCGTATGATCGCGCTGTCGTCCATGTACCTTCGACCTGCGGCACCATACCGCTATGTCAACGGGGGAGACAACACGGAGGCATTGGTGGACGGCAGAACGGAAATTGCCCGGAACGCGCGGCACTCGGACCACACCGAGCAGTTCATCATGGATGCGTTACGTCGAGCCGCTGCGCTGAGTCTCTCGCTGCTTGCGGTGCGCGACGAGCAGATAGTTGGCCATGTGGCCTTGTCTCCTGTGTCCGTCACCGACGGCTCCGCGCGCTGGTACGGGCTTGGGCCGATCTCCGTCAGTCCGGCGTTCCAGGGCAGCGGCATCGGCGGCGAACTCATGCGCGCGGCCTTGCGGCGGCTCCGCGAACTGGGTGCTTGCGGATGCGTCGTGTTGGGCGACCCGGTCTACTACGGCCGCTTCGGGTTCGAGCCCCACGCCGGCCTGGTCCTTCCCGGGGTGCCGCCGGAGTACTTCCAGGCCCTTCCTTTCGACTCGCCGATTCCCCGCGGCGTGGTTGCATACCACGAAGCATTCGCCGTCCGCGGCTGACGGATCGGCCGGTCGTCTCCAGGGCGCAGCGCCCGTTCGGGAGTGAAGCCACCCCCCTTGAGAAACAACCTGGCCGCGGTATAAAGGTCCATAAATAGAGCTTTAGAGACCGCCTTGTCCGCTTTATGGATCATACGAGGCCAAGATGTCCAAGCCGTCCGTCCGCGCCTACTCCAGTTACAGTCAGGATGCCGTCCAATTGCTGGGGCGGCTCGTCCGTCAGGCTCGTCTGACCCGGAAACTGACCGCCGCCGAACTGGCGGAACGCGCTGGCGTCTCGCGGGGGCTGATTCAGCGCATCGAGCGTGGCGAGCCCGGCTGTGCGATAGGCGCGGTTTTCGAAGCCGCGGCGATCGTCGGCGTGAAGCTTTTCGATGCCGATCAGCCGACCCTGACAGCGAACAGCGCCGTGCAGCGGCAGATCTTCACCTTGCTGCCCAAGGCCGCGCGAACTTCCCGCAAGGCGGTGCGCGATGACTTCTAGGCACCGACCCGACGAAGCCTTCGTGTGGGTCTGGCTGCCGTCGGCCACCGAGCCCGTGGTCGCGGGCCGCATCGAGCGCGACGGCGACCTGCTGAGGTTCAACTACGGGCGCGGTTATCTCGCTCGCGAGGACGCGATCCCGCTCTACGAGCCCGAGCTACCGCTGCGGCCGGGTGCGCTCGCGCCGCTGCCTGGCCTCACCATCGCCGGCTGTCTGCGCGACGCCGCGCCGGATGCCTGGGGTCGGCGCGTCATCCTCAATCGCAGGTTCGGCCGCAAGCGCGACAGGATCGACGTCGATCAGCTCGACGAGCTTACCTATCTCTTGGAGTCGAGCTCCGACCGGATTGGTGCGCTGGACTTTCAGACCTCCGCTACCCGCTACACACCCCGCGGAATCGGTGCGGCGACACTGAACGAACTCATGGCCGCCGCCGACTGCGTAGAGAGCGGCACGCCGATTCCACCCGAGCTGGACCTTGCGCTTTTCCATGGAAGCTCAATCGGCGGTGCGCGGCCGAAGGCAATCCTCGACGATGGCTCGCGCAAGCTCATCGCCAAGTTTTCTTCGCGCGACGACGTGCTGAACGTCGTCAAAGGCGAGTTTGTCGCCATGCGGCTGGCGGCCCGCGCGGGCCTCGACGTCGCGCGCGTGGAACTCGTGAGCCCAACCGGCAAAGATGTGCTGCTCATCGAACGCTTCGATCGCGAGCGCACCACCGGAGGCTGGCGGCGCAAGGCGATGGTTTCCGCGCTGACTCTGTTCGAACTCGACGAGATGATGGCCCGCTACGCCAGCTACGAGCGGTTCGCGGAACTCGTCCGCCATCGCTTCGAAGCCTCGGATGCGACGCTGCGCGAGCTCTTCGGCCGCCTCGTGTTCAATGTACTTTGCGGCAACACCGACGATCACGCGCGCAACCACGCGGCATTCTGGAACGGCAGGAGCCTTGCGCTGACGCCGGCGTACGACATCTGTCCGCAGCCGCGCGCGGGTGGCAAAGCCGGTCAGGCAATGCGGATCACCGGCAACGATAACACCAGCACGCTCGCGACCTGCCTTGCCGCCGCGCCGAATTTTCACGTGAGCGTGAAGGACGCCACCGCGATCATGGAGCGCCAGGTTTGCGCGATCCGCGAGCACTGGCCCGCCGTCTGCGAAGAAGCCGCGTTGACGCAGGTCGAGCGCAACCTTCTGTGGCGCCGCCAGTTCCTCAATCCTTTCGCGTTCGAGGACGCGCCTGCCGGTCTCGCACGCTTCGAGACGCGAGACTAGCCGGCGCTACGATTATCCGTGCGCCCCGATCTGTCGATCGGCCTGACATCGTGCCGGCGAGCCTGCAGAAGGTGACCATCGAGCGCTACGGCGTCACGATCGCGAACTTGCCGTCGGGGCGGTCGAACAGCGAGAAGAACGACAGTACGTCCAGGCGGCTTCCCTCGCCGAGAACGACATCATCGACCATAGACGGTTCGTTCGCGCTGCACCTGGTCGAGGATGCCTTTGCGCTCCTCGTTCAGTCGGGTGTAGTCCGAGTAGGTGTAAGTTTCGAAGAGCCGCTGCTCGTGTGCGTCGAAAACAGCCAGCGCCATCCCGTGGACAATGACCTGCATCCGCACGACGGTGGATGCGGCGCGCAGATCGATCAGATCGACGTCCCGGCGCAGTGCGACCGTGGGGATGCGCGATTGCAAATCGTGGCTGAGCCCGAGCGGGCAGAGACGGCATGTGCCCCGGGCGGCGGCGCCAGGAGCAAGACAGAGCGGCATCATAACCCCGTGTCCACGGAACTGAGGCAAGGCCGCTCGCCGGTCCGCCCGCCCGCATGCCATCGCGATTGTTGTTGCGGACCAGTGAAGAGTCTAAATGTGTGCAACAATCGGACCTCCAATTGGTCCAGGTTGGAGGTAGCCATGAAGGTTTCCGTGACCGAAGCCAAAGGGCAGCTGACCGATCTGGTGCGACGGGCTCAGGCGGGAGACGAGATCGTCTTGACTCGCCACGGTCATGCCGCGGTACGGCTGGTGCCCGTCAGGGCGGCACTGGACAGGAAGTCTCGCTGTGCAGTGCTGGAGGCGGTGCGTGCCTCCGCTGCCGCTAAGGCGACACTCGGACCCAGTGCGGAACGTAGCCAGGACTTCCTCTATTACGAGGACGGATTGCCCAGGTGATCGCGGTCGATACGTCGGCGCTGATGGCGATCGTACTCAACGAGCCGCAAGCCGATGCCTGTGTCGCGGCGTTGGAAACTGAAGACGAACTCTTGATTTCGGCCGGCACCGTGGCGAGGCGCTGATCGTTGCCAACCGTCGGAACGTCGGCGATGAAATGGCGCGGCTGATCGATGAACTCGGCTTTGAATTCGTGAGCGTGACGCCTGCGTCGGCGCGGCGTATCGCTGAAGCCTATGAGAGCTGGGCAAGGGCCGGCATCCGGCGGCGCTGAATTTCGGCGACTGCTTCGCCTACGAGGTGGCGAAGGAACACGGATGTCGCCTTCTCTACGTTGGTGAGGATTTCGGTCGCACCGATCTCGACAGTGCTGTTTGAGGGCCGATGCCTGAAGGCGATCGGCCTGACATCGTCCCGGCGAGCCTGCAGAAGGTTACCATCGAGCGCTACGGCGTCACGATCGCGAACTTGCCGTCGGGGCGGTCGAGCAGCGAGAAGAACGACAGCACGTCCAGGCGGCTTCCCTCGACCGCGAGGTCGCTCGAGAAGATCATTTCTCGCAGACCTGCCTGTCCGGTGCTGAGCCTCACCAGGAAGTCGCGTGTCAGCTTCACGGTGGCGGTGGCGCCGGGGTCGGCGGCGTCTCTCTTGTGGTGGTGCAGCACTGCGTTCTCGACTGTGAGCACGTGCGTTTCACCGAGGTCGGTGAAGACGAAGTTGAGTTTGAGTATCTTGCCGTCGGCCTTCGGGCCGATCAGGCGTGCGGCCATCGCGTCGAAGAAGCGCTCGGCCGGCATGTGTCGCAGCAGTTGCGAGATGGCGGCGGGATCCATGCCCGCACTCTGCGCGCCGTGGCGCAACTCGTAGGCGCCGGTCAGATACACGTCGCGCCAGGGGCCCGACTCGGCCTGGTAACCGAGTTGATCGTAGCTGCGTGCGAGCAGTTCGTGGGCGGTCTGGTTGTCGGGCTCGGCGAAGACCAGGTGATTGAGCAGCATCGCGGTCCAGCGGTACTCGCCGCGATCGTAAGATTCCTGAGCGCGCCTGAGCACCTGCTCGGCGCCGCCCATCGCTTCGACGTAGCGCGCGCCGGCCTGCTGCGGCGGCAGCGGATCGAGGTTGGCCGGGTTGGCGTCGTACCAGCCGAAATAAGCTTGGTAGACCGCTTTGGCGTTGTGACGGACCGTTCCGTAGTAATCGCGGTTGGCGAACACCGTCGCCAGCGTCGAGGGCATTCGCATTTCTTCGGCGATCTCTTGTGGTCCGAGGCCGTTGTTGGCCAGGCGCAGCGTTTGGTCGTGGAGGTACTTGTACGCGTCGCGCTGCTGTTTGAGGTAGTCGACGACGCGCTGGTTGCCGAAGGTCGGCCAGTGGTGACTGGCGAAGACGACCTCGACGCCGGCGCCGAACAATTCGATCGCGTCGTCGATGTAGCCGCTCCACTTCAGTGCGTCGCGCACCTTGGCGCCGCGCAGCGTGTAGAGGTTGTGCAACACGTGCGAGACGATCTCGGCGCCGCAGTAGGCTTTGCGATCGGGAAGGTAGAAGGCGAGTTCGGCGGGCGCCTCCGAAGCCGGCGTGTACTGGAACTCGAATCGCACTCCGTCGATTTCCAACTGCTGAGGTGTGGCGTCGATCAGGTCGGTGGGCTCGGCGATGTCGATGATGCCGGCGGCTGGTCCTTTGCCGAGCCCGGTATCGACGTGGCCACGCTGCGAGCGCGCCAGTGCCATGCCGTACATGAAGCCGGCGCGGCGCCCCATCGCGACTCCGGCCAGCACGTTCTCGCTGGTGGCTTCTTCGATGAAGCCCTTGGGTGCGATCACGCGCAGGTGGCTGGGGTCGGTCTTCGGGTCTTCGAGCACCGCGCCGATGCCGCCGAAGTGATCGATGTGGCTGTGGGTGAAGATCACCGCGACGATCGGATCGTCGCCGAGGTGCTTGCGTGCCAGCGCGAGCGCGGCCGCTGCGGTCTCCTTCGCGGTCAGCGGATCGACCACGATCCAGCCGCTGCGCCCGCGGATCAACGAGAGGTTGGAGAGGTCGTAGCCGCGTACTTGATAGATTCCCTCGGCGACCTGGAACAAACCGTGAATGCCGTTGAGTTTGGCCTGGCGCCACAGACTCGGGTTGACGCTGGCCGGGGCTTCGCCGTCCACGAAGGCGTAGTCCTTGGGTCTCCACAGGCTCTTGCCGTCGGTGCTGTGGATGACCAGGTCGGGCTCGGTGGCGATCAGGCCGCGGCGCGCGTCTTCGAAGTCCCTGGCGTCGGCGAGCGGCAAGGCCTGCGCCACCGCCGCGTTGGCGTCGGCGGTGAAGCGCGTCGCGGCGACGTCGCCTCGAGGGTCGGGGTCGGCAGTGGCACCGGCTGCGTGGTCGCTCTGCTCGCCGACGGCACCGCTGCCGCCTGCGCCGCTGCCGGCCGGCTGGGTCTGCCTATGGCAGGCCGCGACCAGCGTGGTCACGCCGACCACGGCAGCGAGCAGCAGTGCGAAAGCGGAGTTCGCGGGTCTTGGCGTGGTCATCACAAATCTCCTGGTGGCAGAGCGGGGAAATGGTTCGGCAACCCCGTTATGTCGGACCGAAGGGATGACTGGAAGTGGGGCCGCCCCGGCCATGCTGGTGGTGCCTAGATCCAATGCCAGTAACTTGAGGCGATCGTGGTGCCGACGGAGAATGCGCCCGTGCGGAATTGTTGAAGAATCTCGGCTCGGCGCAAGATTCCTGTCCGTGCCGAGCCTCTTAAGTTACTGGCATTGTGGCTAGATCACGTCGGTGGCGATGACGCCGATATCGGGCTGCCCCGGCCATGCCGGTGGTGCCCCTGCCGGGCCCGAGGCGGCGATTGCGCCCGCAGCCGGCGTGCAGCAAATTGTAGGATAGATCCGTCATTCTTCTGAAGGAGAGTCCCTTGAATAACCAATTCGAATACCGCCTCCCCGTTTTCACGACCGCGTCGCTGCGGACCGTCGTGATGGCTATTGCACTGGTGGGGGTAACAGCCGCCGCCGTGACGGCGCTCGTGCCGGCCGCACACGCCAGTGACAAAGAGAAGGCTGCGGCTCCAGCTGCCCCCATGCAGCAACCGATGCGCGGGATGCCGGGCATGGCCGCGCAGGGCGCGCAGCCGCAGCAACCGGCCGGAGAGAAAGTGACCGCCGAGGTGCTCGAGACCATGAACGCAGCCACTTACACCTACGTGCGCGTCAAGACCGACGCGGGCGACTTGTGGGCGGCGGGTCCGCGTACCGAAGTGAAGGTCGGCGACAAGATCAGCTTCGAACGCGGCGTGCCGATGACCAATTTCGCCAGCAAGTCGCTCAACCGCACCTTCGACAGCATCGACTTCGTCGGGCGTTTCTACGTCGGCGACGAGAAGCCGGACCAGCACGAGGCAGCTTCGGCGCCGGCCGGCGCCGGTGCGCCCGCCGACACCGCGCCGCCGCACGCGGGCGTCGCCAAGCCCGCACCTACCGACGTCGATCTGACCGGGATCGCCAAGGCCAAGGACGGCAAGACCGTCGCCGAGATCTTCGACGAGCGCGCCAAACTGTCGGGCAAGGAAGTCACGGTGCGCGGCAAGGTCGTCAAGTCCAACCCCCAGGTCATGGACCACAACTGGTTGCACGTGCGCGACGGCAGCAAGGGGACCGACGGTTCCGACGACTTGACGCTCACGACCAAGGATTCGGCCAAAGTTGGTGACACCGTGGTGGTGCGCGGCAAGGTGGTGACGGACAAGGACTTCGGCTTCGGCTACCACTACGACGTGATGCTCGAGGAAGCTGCGGTCACCGTCGAGTAATCGGGTCGGGGCACCCGTTGAAAATGGCCCACGAGCGCGGAGCTGGCGACGCGCGAGGATCACGCGCGTCTGTTGGGGCTCGCTCCTCGCCAGCTCGGCGCTCGCGTGCGCGAAACCACTCGCTACGACGTAGCTCGGCTAGGCCTCCGCTCGCGGAATTTCGCGCGCCTTGCCTCTGGACGATTTTGAATGATGGGCTCGAGACGCTTTCTCAGCTGCCCGCTACGGCGCCGAGGCTTTGAAGCCGCCGGGCGTGTTGAGGCTGGTCCGCAGCGGTGCGAACTCGCTGGTCCAGCACTTGCCGTTGCTGCTGACGAGTTGCGCGACCACGTTCGGGTCCTGGTCGAAAAACTCCGTGCCCGAGAACGCGGCAGGCAACACCAGCGCTTCACCGCGTGCGCTCAGCGTGACCTTGCTTTTGCCGAGCGCGCCGGTTTTCAGTTGGAGTTTGTTCACGCCGCCGGCCGACGCCGACTTGTCGTTGTAGTTCCAGCCTTTGGGGTTGCGGGTTCGCCACATGCTCTGCGACGGCGGGATCGTCAGCTTGCCCGCCAGGTTCGGCGTGGCCGCGCTGCTGTCGTAGATGCACAGCGTGTAGGTCGTATCGGTAGCAGGAGAGCCGAGGTCGTCTTGGCCGAAAGCGTCGCCCCTGCTCCACTGCCAAGTGAGGCGGTCAGCGCCGAGCTTGTCGGAATTGGTGATCTTCACTCTGGCCGCGCCGGGCGCCAGGCACGACGCGGCACTCAGAGGTGACTCGGCGTTTAGGCAGTGATCGCCGACGACGCAGCTGTCGCGCGTACAAACGTCGTTGTCGTCGCAGTCATCGGCCGCTGGTCCGCAGTTGCCGTCGAACGTTGCGGTGCACGACACCGCGGTCGACAGCGTCACGGTTCCATCGGCGCAGTCGGAATCGCCCGACCAGCCGCCAAAATCCGAAAAGGCTCCGGGCGCCGCTACCAGTTGCACCACTTGGTCGCCGTCGAAGTAGGTGCGGCAGGCGGTGCCGCAATCGATACCTGACGGGATCGTCGTGACCACACCTGTTCCAGTGCCGGTCTTGGCGATCGCGAGTTGTTTCATGCCGTTTACCGGTGCCAGGCACTGCGGCGTGGCTGCGTATTGGCCGGCAAGTTCGGCCAGCATCGCGTTGGGTACGCGATTGGTGTCGGTTCCGTATGGATGGCCGGCGCCGTAGGTGAGGCTGACGTTGTCGATGCCGCCGGTGAGCAGGTGGCAGTAGCTCATGATGGTTGCGCAACCCTGTCCGGGGCCCGGGCATCCGGCCGGAAGTGACTCGGTGCCAGAATAGCAGCCAGGTTCGGCGCCGTAGCACTCGTCGACCGGTGGACTGAAGCAGTGAGTGTGGGGCGAACCGAAATTGTGGCCGAGTTCGTGACTGGTGACGACGATGTCCCACACCGAGTCGGGGCTGGCGATGTCGAAATCTCCGTAGATCGAGCCCGCGTACGCGTACGAATAACTGCCGAGCGGATTGCCGTACCAGTCGCAGACTCCCGGCAGCCACGCGATGCCGCCGTTGGACGCGGAGCTCAGATAGAGCGTCGTGGTCCTCTCGATCGACGCGCAGGCCACACCTCCGCAGTGGCCCGGATCGTTGCTGTTCCACCAGGTCTGCAATTGGTCGAGGCGTCCGCCGCTGGTCCCGGAGTAGGGATCGGAGGCGGTGGTCCACACTTGCAGGAACGGCACCAGTACGCTCATGCCGAGTTCGCTCTCGGAGATGCTGCCGGTGAAGGCCACGAGGTCGAGAGCGTAGAGCGCGGCCGCGTCGGCGTCGCCGCCGAACCTGACGAAGTATTCGTAGTCGAGTTCGACCGCGATGCGCGCGGTGTAGGCGGTGGGTAGGCGTAGCGCGCGGCCGGCGTCCTGAGCTGATGGCGTGGGCGATGTCGTGGCGGCGGCGCGGCGCGGGTTGTCACGCACTTCGCACGCGAACTGGCGGGCTCCGGCCACGGCCGCGGGATCGACCTTGGACGATCTGAGACCACCCACGACCCGGCGCGAACCGGCGAGCAGCCAGGTTCCCGACGGCGTCGAGACCACTCCGCGGATTTCGCCCGAGGCGCGCACGCCGATCACCGCGATCGAGCCTGGCCGGCCATCGACCGAGCCGCGCAGGTAGACCGGCATTGCCGGTTTGAGCACGCGCGGGCCGGCATCGGTCTGCGCGACGATGCGGGCGCCATCGGCCAGTACGTCGAAGCGTTTGAGCTCCATTCCGGTCAGGCCGTCTTCTCCGGCCAGTTGCAGAGCTTCGATGCGCAGCGACTCGCCGTGGCCGACCGCACGTGCCGTCTCGGCGAGGTCACGAGCCTGCGCCGAAGACGATGCCGCGGCCGCCACGCCCGCGGTGAGCGGTACGAAGCACAGCAGCGCTACCGACAAAACAGCGGTTAACGCGCCGACGCTGCGCCGCCGGTCCGACGGCAGACGATGTGGGTGCCGATCTGGATCAGACCGCGGCAGCGGCGAAACAACGGTCCGGCTGGCGCCGGCCAAGCGTCGGCAGTGTCTTGGAACAATCATGAAAGACCTCTCTGCGATGCCATGTGTGGGGCAGGGTATGTCGCGGGGAGGTCTCGTTTCAAGGTGCAAACCCATCGCGGCCGTGATCGGCCGCGCAGCACGCCGACCGCACGGCACGCGTGCCCGCGCAGCGCCGGCCGCGCAGCACACCTGCCCGCGCGGCACACCGGCGCGCGCAGCACACCGGCCGCGCAGCACGCCGACCGCACGGCACACCTGCCCGCGCGGCACACCGGCGCGCGCAGCACACCGGCCGCGCAGCACGCCGACCGCACGGCACGCGTGCCCGCGCAGCACCGGCCGCGCAGCACCGGCCGCGCAGCACACTGCCCGCGCAGCACGCCGGCCCGCGCAGCACACCGGCCTGTGCAGCACGCCGACCGCACGGCACGCGTGCCCGCGCAGCGCCGGCCGCGCAGCACACTACTGCCCGCGCAGCACACCTGCGAGTTCGAAAACGGGGCCCCGGCAGGTACAATCCGCTTCGATGAAAGCACTGCCGTTTCTGGGGTGGCTGCTGGTTTCGGTATTCGGAGCCGGCGGCCTTGCGTTCGTGGCGTTGCAACGTGGCGAGACCGTCTCGAGCACTTGGTTCCTGGTGGCGGGCGTGTGCGTCTACGCCATCGGCTACCGCTTCTACTCGCGCTTCCTCGCCGAGCGTGCGCTGCATCTGGACGACAATCGTCCCACGCCGGCGCATCATCGGCGCGACGGTCACGACTTCCTGCCCACTAACCGTTGGGTGGTCTTCGGGCATCACTTCGCGGCGATCGCGGGCCCCGGCCCGCTGGTGGGGCCGATCCTGGCCGCGCAATTCGGCTATCTTCCGGGCGCGCTCTACATCGTCATCGGCGTCGTGCTCGGCGGCGCGGTGCAGGACTTCACAGTGCTGGTGGCGTCGATGCGCCGCAATGGCAAGAGCCTCGGTCAGATCGTGCGCGACGAGATCGGACCGGTCGGCGGCGCGGCCGCGCTGGTGGGCGTGCTGGCGATCATGCTGATTCTCATTGGCGTTCTGGCGCTGGTGGTCACCAACGCGATGTTCGGCAGTCCGTGGGGGACCTTCACGATCGCCGCGACGATCCCGGTCGCACTGATGATGGGTGTCTACATGACCGCGATCCGCCCGGGCCACGTGCTTGAGGCGTCGATCGGCGGCCTGGCGCTGGTGATGCTGGCGGTGTGGGGCGGCAGCTTCATCCACGAACACGAGACGCTGCGGGTGTTCTTCGACCTCGACAAGAAGACCATCGCGCTGTGCCTGATCGTCTACGGATTCTCGGCCAGCGTGTTGCCGGTGTGGTTGCTGCTGGCGCCGCGCGACTACCTGTCGGCATTCATCAAGATCGGCACCATAGGTCTGCTGGCGCTCGGACTGCTGTGCGTGATGCCGCACGTGCAGATGCCGGCGCTGACGCAGTTCATTGACGGCAGCGGCCCGGTGTTCGCCGGCAAGCTGTTCCCGTTCTGTTTCATCACCATCGCGTGCGGCGCGATCTCGGGGTTCCACTCGCTGATCGCCAGCGGCACCACGCCCAAGATCATCGACCTCGAGAGCGACGCACGGTTCATCGGCTACGGCGCGATGCTGGTGGAGAGCTTCGTGGCGTTGATGGCGCTGATGGCTGCCACCGTGATGGAACCCGGCACCTACTTCGCGATGAACGCGCCGACCGCGCTGCTCGGGACCACGGTCGCGGATGCGGCGGCCAAGATTCACACCTGGGGTTTCACGCTCGACCCCGTCGCTTTCGAGACACTGACGCGCGAGGTCGGCGAGCAGACCTTGCTGTCGCGCACCGGCGGAGCACCGACGTTGGCAGTCGGCATGGCCGAGATTTTCGCCAGCGCTCTGGGCGGCCCGGCGGTCAAGGCCATGTGGTACCACTTCGCGATCATGTTCGAGGCACTGTTCATCCTGACCACGCTGGACGCCGGCACGCGGGTGGGGCGCTTCATGATGCAGGATCTGCTCGGCAACATCTGGGAACCGCTCGGGCACACCGAGTCGTTGTGGGCCAACGTGCTGTCGTCGGCACTGATCGTGGCAGGGTGGGGATACTTCCTGTACCAGGGCGTGATCGATCCGCTCGGCGGCATCAATTCGCTGTGGCCGCTGTTCGGCATCGCCAATCAACTGCTTGCCGCCACCGCGCTGACGGCGGTGACGACGATCTTCATCAAGTCTTCGCGCCCTCGCTTCGCGTTGGTGACTCTCGTCCCGTTGGTGTGGCTGTTGGTGGTGACGATGACAGCGGGTTGCGAGAAGATCTTTTCCCCCGACGCGCGCATCGGTTTCTTGGCAGCGGCTGCGCGTCTGAGCGCCGACATCGGCGGCGGTGCGATCGCTCCCGACAAACTCGCGCAGACCCAGCACGTGATCTTCAACAACCGTCTCGACGCGGCCGTGACCGCGGCGTTCATGCTGCTGGTGACGGTGGTGGTGCTGGATGCGGCGCGGGTGTGGCGGCGCGCGCTGAGCGGCCGCCGCGGCGGGCGCGTGATTGCGGCTGAGGGGGCGGGGCGGTGAGCGACGCAGTGGATCATGGTCGCGCGCGCGCGACGCCGGCCGGTGATGTGGTTGCCGCGCGCCATCGGCGGGCGTGCCTGCGCGGCGGAGCGTTGGCCGTGCGCGGCGACGCGGCGGTCGCACACAGCGAAGCGCTGGTCGCGCGCTGCGACGCGGCGGTCGCACACAGCGAAGCGCTGGTCGCGCGCGGCGGAGCGTTGGCCGTGCGCGGCGCGCGAGCGGTGGCCGACTTCCTGCGCGGATTCGTCGGTCTCGCGGGTGTTCAGCCGGTCGCACCTGCGTGCGGGCACCCGCAGCACCACGGCGTCGCTGCGGCGGCGACGCCGGCACAGGTGAGGGCCGCTCTCGAAGCTCGCGCGACTCAGCGGCGCAGTTGTTGTTGAGCGGGCCCGGGCGCATCCGCCGGTGGCGGTGGGCCAGCGGGCGGATCATGCGGCGCGGCGCGCCCGGTCTGAGGTGAGGCGGGGCGTGGCAAGGGCTGACCGTCGGGCGGTGACGGACGGCGGCCGGCCTGCGAGCCGAGGCGTGGCACGGCGCGTCCGGCGTCGGGTACGGCGCCTCCTGGTTGTTGTTGCCTCTGCTGCATATGCGCTGCGTCCGGCACGGCTGCGGCGTCAGGCGACTGTTGCTGCTGCTGGCGCTGCTGGGGCTGCGTGCCGTTCGGTAACTGTTGCGGCTGCTGCTGGCGCTGCTGCATCTGCGTGCGGTCGGGGGCGGCTGCGCCCTGCTGCCGTTGCTGCTGCTCTCGTTCGCGTTGCTGAATCTGCTCTCGTGGCGCGGCGCCATCGACGTAGCCGAGGCCGCGAAGCTGCTCCCAGGTCGCATCGTCCACCGGCACGTCGTTGGCATTGCGCTCGTCGCGTTCGTAGGTCGCCAGGGTCTCGAGCGGGCGTCCCAGGTCGGCGGTAACCTCCGCGATCGGCTTACCGTCCATGTCTTGGCCGACCGGCAGGCCGAGCATGTAGAGCAGCGTCGGCGTGATGTCTTCGATGTACGTGCGCTGGCCGTTGGCGGGTTTGATCCCGGGTCCCCACACCATGTAGATGCCGTCGGGGTTGTGCGCGCCGACCTGCTTGGTCTTGTCTTCGTAGGAAGCGAAGCCGTGATCGGAGACCACGACGACGCGGAAGTTCCCGGTCGCAGCGTCGAGGATCTTGCCGAGCGCTTCGTCGCTGGCGCGGTAGGCGTCGGCGACGGCGGTTTCGTAGATCTTCGCTTTCTCGCGATCGATCCCGGGGTAGTCGTCGGGGTGGGAGTAGGCCCAATATGGGTGCGAAACACGATCGACCAGCGTCATCACGTAGAGCGAGAGATCCCAGTCGCCGGCCGCGTAGAGCAGCGCTGCACGTGTCTGAATGTCGAAGATCTGCTTCAAGTGTTGATAGAGATAGACCGGCGTGTCGGCGTCTTCCCAGCGGCTCCAGCCCGGGCCTTCGGGGATGTAAGGCTCGCCGAGCCGCTCAGAAATCTTGCCGCGCAGGTCGGCGGGCTCGCTCATGACGATGCCGTCGTCGGTGCGGTAAAGTGGGCTCACGTAGATCCGGTCGGCCCCGAGACGCATCGCGCGCATCATGCCCTTGAAGTCCGGGCGTGAGGCTACGGTGCCTTCGAACCACGGTGTCCACTGACCGTCGGCAAGGGCCGCGACTCTCGACTTGATAGCGTCGAGGTTGTCGCGATAGGGCGTCATGACACGCCCGGCCTCGAGTTTGTCGCCCGCGAGCACCTCTCCGGTGTTGCCTGAAAACGTCGAACCGCTGAGCGGGAAGCCCGACAGCATCACACCGCTGACGGGCTCGGGCGGCCAACTGCCGGGCACGTTGAAGACGTTGGTCTTCTTGTGCTGCTGCTGCGTGATGTTCCAGATCGCCGAGACGCGGCGGTTGGTCGATTGCGAGGTCTTCCAGTCTTTGACGCCGTGGGTCTGGTAGTTGAATCCGGTGAAGATCGTCGTCCACACCACCGGCGAGAGGATCGGCGGTCGGGATTCCAGGATGCCGTGGAGGCCCTCGTCGTAGAGTTTCTTGATGTGCGGCAACTGGCCGGCCGCCATCATCGGATCGATGATCTTCCAGGTCGCGCCGTCGATTCCGAGTAGCAGCACCCGGTCTTTGGATTGCCAGTGGCAAGAGGCGCATCCCAGGCCGATGCCGACTGCCGCCAGCCAAGCTGTCTTGATAGCCCAACGCTTCATCGTATTGCGCTTCGCTCGTCGCCGCTCGTTCGCCCGTCGCCCCCGTGCTCGAAATGCACGAGAGGACCCCTCGCTCGAAAGTGCGAGGGGTGGGTCGGCCGCGCAGGTATTCCGTTGAGCCGGCCCACAATTGCCCACGGGTTTTCGAGAATGGCAAGTCGCCCCCCGGCGGCGCTTGATCTTGCCCACCTTGCAGGTCATGACAAATCGGCTGTAGAGCGTCTTTCTTCGTCATGCAGGTCATCGTCAGCGCCGACGACCTCGGTCTCACCCGGGGCATCACCGACGGAATCCTCGCCGCGCGCGACCACGGTTGCCTGTCGGGCACCAGCGTGATCGCCGGCGGCGACGCATTCGACTACGCCATCGAGCAGTGGCGCCGGCGCCCTGGCTTTGCGCTGACCGCGCACCTCAATCTCATGGAGGGACGCCCGCTGGCACCGCCCGGCGAAGTTGCTGCGTTGCTCGACGGCAACGGTGAGATGGGGCTGTCTTTCGTCGCGCTGCTGGCGTTGTCGCTGCGCCTTCGCGGCGCCGAGCGCGAGCGCCTGCGCGTACAGATCCGCACCGAACTCGATGCGCAGATCGGCCGCGTGTCGGCAGCCGCGGGTGCCGGATGGCAAGCGCGCGTGGACGGGCACCAGCACTACCACATGATCCCGATCGTGCTCGAAGCGTTGCTCGAACTGCACGAGAGGTGGAACTTCTCTTACGTGCGCACCCTGGAGGAGCCGCTGTTCGTGGTTCCGCAACTGCGGCGCGCGTTGCCGAACTACCTGGGCGCCAACCTTGCCAAGCACGCGATCCTGCGTCCGCTCGCGCGGCGTGCGCGCGCCGAACTGACCCGGCGCGGAATCCCGCACTGTCGCTGGTTCGTCGGCTTGCTGTTCTCGGGCAACATGACGATCGAACCGGTTCGTGCCGCGATCGCACATCTGGCGCGGCGCGAAGCCCGCGGTCGCAAGGAAGCAGGGCTGGTCGAACTGCTCCTGCACCCGGGCCGCGCAACCGATCACGAAGCGCAGCGTTGGGGCAGTCGCGGCGAGTTGCGCGACTACTATTGTTCGCGCTGGCGCGACAGCGAACGCGAGACGCTGTGTTCGGAGGAGTTTCGTCGAGCGGTGGCGCCATATGTGGCGGCCGGCCAGGGCGGAGGCGTGCGGTGATCACTACCCGCACGCTCGAACTGTCATCGGCGGCACTCGCGCGCAGCGCCTCGATGTTGCGGGCGGCGATGCCGCGCGCCGCTCACATGAATGCCGAGTTCCTGGCCTGGCAGTACGTGGCCAATCCGGCCGGAACCGCGCTGGGCCTGGAGGCTTTCGACGGTGATCGCGTGGTTTCTCACTGCGTGGTGCAACCGCTGGCCGCGCGTCTGCACGGCCGCGAGGTGTGCGGGGTGATGTCGCTCAACGCGGCGACGCTGCCGGAATACCTCGGCCGCGGCATCTATTTCGGGCTTGCCGAAGAACTCTACGCGAGGGTTCGCGCCTCGGGCTACAGCTTCGGCGTCGCGGTCACTAACGACAACAGCACGCAAGGGTTCGTGCGTCGCTGCGGGTTCGCCTTGCTGCAGCCGCTCGACGCGCGCCTCGGGATCGGAGCGATCCCGCCGTCGCGGCGCGAGGACGGCGTCGATTTCGAGAAACGGTGGGACGCTGCTGGTCTGGCTTGGCGCTTGTCGCCGCCGCACGTGCGTTATCGCTGCGTGCACCGCGATGGTGTCGCGCGCGTGCTGGCGCCGAGCGGGCGCCCGGGCATCGAAGTGGTGCTCGGTGACGTTGCGCGCCGTAACCTGCCCGATACGCTCCTCGCAGTCCGGCGATGCCCGAGTCCGCTGCGCCTGTGGATCGGTCTCGACCAAAGCATCGACTGGCGCAGCTCGCTCTATCGCAACCTGCCGCTGCGCGTGCGGCCTTCGCCGCTCAACCTGATCTTCGCCGATTTCTGCGCCGGTGGCGTCGCCCTCGACCCGCGTCGCGTGCGCTGGTCGGCCCTCGATTTCGACGACTTCTGAAGCCGGGCTCTCACCACCGCCCAGCGCGGCTCACGTGCTCAACAAGCTGTTCAAGAAAAAGCGTCGTGAGACCGTTCAAAATGGTCCAGATGCAAGGCGCGCGCGAAAGTCGTCCGCTACGAAGCTTGGATCTCGCCCGTCGCCGGCTCCGGGCTCGCGTCGTAGCGAGTGGTTTCGCGCGCACGAGCCCCGAGTTGGCGAGGGACGAACTCGAGTAGACAGGCGTGATCCTTGCGCGTCGCCAGCTCCGCGCTCGTGGGCCGTTTTCAACCGTCTCCCAACAACTGCTTGCGCAGTTCGCGTTTGAGGATCTTGCCGGCCGGATTGCGCGGCAGCGGCTGGTCGGAGAACCACACCCGCGCCGGCACCTTGAAGCTGGCGATGCGCGTCGCGACGAACTTGCGCAGTTCTTCTTCGGTCACCGTCGTGCCGGGCGCGGTGTGCACGACCGCGCCGACTTCTTCGCCGAGAACCTGGTCGGGAATGCCGATCACCGCGGCGTCGGTGACCGCCGGGTGTTCGAACAGTGCGGCTTCCACTTCGACCGAAGAGATGTTCTCGCCGCCGCGGATCAGCAGGTCTTTGGCGCGGTCGACGAGGTAGACGAAGCCTTCTTCGTCGATGCGCGCGAGGTCACCGGTGTGTACCCAGCCGTCCGAGAACGACGCTCTGGTCTCTTCCGGTTTGTTGAAGTAGCCCGGCACTACGTTGGGGCCCTTGATCCACAGTTCGCCGACCGCGCCGGTAGCGAGCGCGCGGCCGTCGAGGTCCACCACTTTCAAGTCGCAGACCGGGATCGGGACGCCGACGCTGTCGGGATGGCGCAGGTAGTCGACGCCCATGTTGAGCGTCGTGACCGATGAAGTCTCGGTCATGCCGTAACCGTTGCTCGGCGTGCGGCCCGGGAACATCTCTTCGAGCTTGCGTACCAGCTCTGGTGCTGCGGGTGCGCCGCCGTAGCCGATCGAGCGTACGCTCGAGCGATCGCGACGGTCGAAATCCGGGTGCGTCAGCACTTGCCACACCATCGCCGGCACGCCGCCAAAGATCGTGACCTTCTCGCGTTCGATCAGTTCGAGCGCGCGGCCCGCGTCCCACTTGCGCATGACGACCAGCTCGTTGCCGGCGGCGAGGTTGGCGACCAGGATCGAGTGGCAGCCGGTGGCGTGGAAGAATGGTACCGACATGAGGTAGACGCCCTGGGTTCCCTCCGGGGCCGGCGGCTTGGCACCGGGCACCGCGCCGCGCAGGGCCGCGCGCATGGTGGCGAAGCGCAGGCTCATCAGGTTGCCGCAGATGTTGCGATGGGTACCGAGCACGCCCTTGGGCTGCCCGGTGGTGCCGGAGGTGTAGAAGATCGTTGCGTCGTCTTCGGGATCGATGGCTACCGCCGGCAGCTCGGCGTTGCCGGGAATCTCGCCGAGCACGGCGTCGAAGTGTTCGGCCCCGCCGGCGAGGGTGCCGCGCGCGTCGCGCGCGACGATGATTCGCAAGCCGCCGAGTCGGGCCAGTTCGGGCTCGAGACGGTCCAGACGCTCGCCGTCGCACAACAGCAGCGTCGAGCCCGAATCGGTAAGGCCGTAAACCAGCTCGGGACCGGTCCACCAGGCGTTGAGCGGCACCACTATCGCACCCGCGGCGGCGGCGGCGAAGAACGCTACCGCCCATTCGGGAAAGTTGCGCATCGCGATCGCGACGCGGTCTCCCTTCTTCACGCCGTAGCGGTCGCGCAGCAGGTTGGCCAAGTGGGCGCTGGTGCGGAAGTGACGCTCGAAGCTCCAGCGTTCGTCCTCGTAGACCATGAAGTCGGCTTCGCCGTAGACGCGGCTCAATGCGAGAACGAAGCCGAGCGAAGGCGGCGCGTTCTTCCACACGCGGGTGGGAGTCCCGCGGATGATCCGCTCCTCCATCTCCAGCAACTGTCCCGGCGCGGTCAGCTGGGCGTGGATCTCTGCGATCGTCGGTACCGTTGGAAGTTCTGATGCGCTCATGGTGCGTGCTCCGGTGCGGCGCCACGATTCAGCGCGGCCAGCCGACGCTTATAGCCGGAAGGCGAGCAGAACGCAGCCCGCGCTCGCTCATAACCGGGAGGCGCTCTGACCGGCCGCCGACGAGGCTGCGGCGGCCGCGGTGGTGGAGACGTTGACTCGCAAGGCTCCGCTCGCAACATTTGGGTGCCGTTTCCACAGCGCCGGCCGACCCGTTCGGCGACCACCAAGGAGGAGCGATCGATGTCCGTCGTCCGTTACGATCAGGAAGAGCACGTGGTGATCCTCACCATCGACCGCCCCGAGGCTCGCAATGCGGTGAGCCCGGCGGTCGCCATCGAGATGGAAGCGGCGCTGGACCGCTTCGAGGCCGACACCGATGCTTGGGTCGCGATTCTGACCGGGGCCGGCACGACTTTCTGCGCGGGCGCCGATTTGAAGGAAATCGCCATGGGTAACGGCAACAGGCTCGGTACCGCCCGCGGCGGCTTTGCCGGTTTCGTCGCTCGTGACCGCACCAAGCCGGTGATCGCCGCGGTCAACGGCCACGCGCTGGCCGGCGGCTGCGAGATCCTGCTGGCCTGCGACATGGCCGTGGTTGCCGACGGCGTCAAGATCGGCGTGCCGGAGGTCAAGCGCGCGCTGGTGGCAGCGGCCGGGGCTCTGTTCCGGCTGCCTCGCGCGGTGGGACCGGCACGTGCGGCCGAGATGATCCTTACCGGCGACCCGATCACCGCTGCCGAGGCGCTCGCGGCCGGGCTCGTCAACCGTGTGGTCGCCGCCGATCGCGTGCTCGACGAAGCGCGCGCGCTGGCGGCCCGAGTCGCGGTCAATGCACCGTTGGCGGTGCAGGCCAGCCGCAAGGTGTTGGTGCGGGCGCTGGTCGAAGACGACGCCACGCTTTTCAATGCTTCGCTGGAAGCGTTCATGTCGATGATGGCCACCGAGGATTTCCACGAAGGACCGCGTGCGTTTATCGAGAAGCGCCCGCCGCGCTGGACCGGCCGCTAGGGTCGCCCGTTGAAAATGGCCCACGAGCGCGGAGTTGGCGACGCGCGAGGATCACGCCTGTCTAGTCGAGCTCGCCCCTTGCCAGCTCGCGGCTCGTGAGCGCGAAACCGCTCGCTACGACGCGAGCCCGGAGCCGCCGACGGGCGAGATCCAAGCTTCGTAGCGGACGACTTTCGCGCGTGCCTTGCATTGGACCATTTTGAACGGGCTCACGACGCTCTTCAGCAGCCGTGAGACAGCAGTGCGCGGCAGGCGGCGATGGCTTCGCGGTGGGCGCAGGAGCTACGCAGGTAGGTGTCGGACGGATCGCTCGCGGCGATTCGTGAAACTAGGGCTTGCACGTCTCTCAGCGTGAGAACCTCTGGCACCGGCCACTGCGGCACGCGGATGGGTTCGAAACGCTTTCGCGAACGCGCTGCGTCGCTGATCATCGAAACGCTCTCGCCGCTCACCTGCAGCCGGTCCGCGAGCAGCAGCAGACTGCGATAGGGATTGGGTGCGTCTTTGTTCCAGCCATACACGCGATGCGGCGGCCGCAATTCAGCCGTCAGTGCGCGGGCGATGGTCTTGGGAGTGCGCGGCGAGGTGATCGCGACAACGCTGCCGCCCGCCGCTGTTGCGATTGCGTCGCGCGCGAGCCTGCGAACGAAACGTCTCGTGTAGTGGTAAGGCCACGCATTGCCGCCGATCAGTAGCCCGGTCAGAGGCCGCGGCAGGTCGCGCCACTGCTGTTGCCAGGTCGCCAGATCGGGCGGCGGCTCGGGAGCCGGGCCGAAGGGCAGCGGCATCACCAGCACGTTGGAAGCCGCCGGCAGGCGGTATTGCGGGGTAGAAACCACCAGGTCGAAAACCGAAAGCTCGGCGCGCGGATTACCGAGATGGACCAGTCGCGTCGCGTCTCCGCTCTGGCGCTTGATCCAGCGCGAAACCGGCACCCCGCGCCTGCCGATGCCGATCACCATGTCGGGCCAAGGCGCTGTCAGTTGCCGCCGCGATTCCTTGGTCACGCACCAGAGGCTTTCACCCAGCACCGAGTTCGGCAGTAATCGCCACGCGGTCCAGTCGAGTTGAATCTCGCGCACCAGCGGGCCGACGGCTTCAGCCAGCGCGAGCACCTGGGTGTTGTCGCCGCGCCTCTTCCCGGTCAGCGCCCAGATGCGCGCCATCGCGCTACATGATTCCGATGCGCAGAAGATCGGCGAGTCTGATGATGCCGGTGGGCTTCCCTTCGTCGTCGATGACGAAAAGCGCGGTGATGTGCCGTGCTTCCATCTCGCGCGCGGCGACGGAGACGAGTTCGTCAGCGCCGACCACGCGCGGGTTGCGGGTCATCACGCTTTGCGTCGTCTTGCCCAGCAGGTCGGCATCGGCGATGTGGCGGCGCAGATCGCCGTCGGTAATGGCGCCTACCAACTTTCCGCCTTCGTCGATGACGCCGATGATGCCGAGCCCCTTGCCGGTCATTTCCAGGATCGCGTCGCTCATGCGCGTGGTGTCGGCCACCAGCGGGAGGGCACTGCCCGAGTGCATCAGGCTCGCCACGGTGCGGATGCTCGCGCCGAGCTTGCCGCCGGGATGATAGACGTGGAAATCGGCAGGTGCGAACCTGCGCGCACACAGTAGCGCCACCGCCAGCGCGTCGCACAGCGCCAGTTGCAGAGTCGTGGAAGTGGTCGGTGCGAGTCCGTTGGGACAGGCTTCTTCGGCCTGCGGAACCTGCAGCACGATGGTGGAATTTCGCCCGAGCGTGCTCTCGGCGCGCGTGGTGATCGCGATCGTCGGGATTGCGAAGCGCCGCGTGTGGCTGATGATGGCGGAAAGTTCTTCGCTTTCGCCCGAATTGGAGATCAGGAACACGACGTCGTCGGCGGTGATGGCGCCGAGGTCGCCGTGACGCGCTTCGCTCGGATGGATGAACTGCGCGGGTGTGCCGGTGGACGAAAGAGTCGCGGCGAATTTTCTCCCGACGTGCCCGCTCTTGCCCATCCCGGCGACGATGGTGCGGCCTTTGACCTCGAGCACCGCCACGGTCGCGTGGTCGAAAGCCTGGGCGAGACTGCCTTCGAAGCCGTCGATCAGGCCGGCGAGTCCCGCCGCCTCCACCTGCAGCGCTCTCAGTCCGACTCGCCAGTGATCCATCACTCAGTGTCTCCCGGAGCGGCGCATCGACGGCGCCTCACAACCTTCCGTCGCGATGCAGGAACTCCGCCCACAGCAAGTCGAGTTCGGTGTCGATGTTCACGACCGGCTCTTCCACCAGCAGCGCTCCGCAACGCGCGCCTTTGATGGACTTCTGTTCGACGAGGCAGTTGCGCGTGATCGCGTACGCGATCCCGTTGCGATGGTAGACCGGCGCGAGCTGTTGTCGCGCGATGATCTGCGCGCCGCGCTGGTCGTAGTACTCGAGTTCGTCGTGCGGTCCGATCATCAACTGTTTGAGCGGGTGCTCCTTGCTGTCGGTCAGGCTCACCGTCCAGACCGAATCGAAGGCGCCCGCCACCAGCTTTTCGATGCAGCGCAGGACGTGGTCGGGCGTGCGGCTCGGGGAGGTGGGCTGCAACATCACGATGACGTCGAAGCGGGCCCGGTCTTCGCGCTCCATTTCGACGAGGGCGTGGCTGAGCACTTCCAGATCGGAAACCAGCGGGCCCGATAGCGCGTCGGGTCGGCGAAAAGGTACGCGCAGCCCTGCGTCTCGGGCGGCCTTGGCGATTCCGGCGTGGTCCGTGGATACGATCGCCGCGTCGACGAAGGCGAGCCCGATCGCGACCCGTGCCGCGCGCGCCACCAGGCTCACTCCGCCAATTTCGCGCAGGTTCTTGAGCTCGACGCCGGTGCTGCCGCCGCGGGCCGGTACCACCGCCAGAACTCGCTTGCCGTCAAACACGACGGGCCTCCGCGTGCAGCTGCGACGCTCGAGCGTCGCGTTCGAGTCCGGCGTCGTCGCTCACGCCGCGACTGCTAGCACAAAGATGCGCCGACGTCACGACATTGCGCGCTGACCAGCCACGGCATAGGCTGGACCTGGTGCGGTGAGCAGCCGTGAACGCGACTCGGGTACGACGACCGTTGTCGAAGTCGTTGGCGGCGTTGGCGTGATCTGTGGGTGCCGCTCATTGGCGATTGATCCGCGAAACCATGGTCAATCTGTTGCTGCCGATCGAGAGCACGAGGCGGGAGCTCGACTCCAAGCTCCTCGTCGCACTGACGGCATCGACGGCTGCGATGCGGGTTTACTTCGGTCAGAGGGACCGGCTCCACGCCCAGGACATCGCTCCCGGGATCTATCTGGCCAAGGGTGTTCGGCGTTCTGCCACCCTCAGTGCGATGCGCGGGCGCGGCCATCGAATCGTCGCGATGGACGAGGAAGGGTTGGTGCGATTTTCGGGCGACGCCTATCGGATGCGTGTGCAGCGCGGCGCGCTCGAGATTCCCGAGGCTTTCCTGGCCTGGGGGCGTGACAACGCCGAGGCCTGGCGGGCACTGCCACACTACCGTGGCCAGCCGATCTACGAGACCGGCAACCCGCGTTTCGACTTCCTGCGCCCCGAATTGCGAGCCTTGCTCGAGCCCAGGGCGCGTCGGATCGTCGCCGGGCTCGGCCGCTTCGTGCTGTTCAACACCAACTTCTCGACCGTCAATCACTTCATTCCCGGACAGGATCGCATGAAGCGGCCGCGCCACGTTGCTCGGCGCGACTTCGAGCGTGTCAGAGAGGGCATCAAGGCCCACAAACGCGTATTATTCGCCGCGTTCCGGCACCTGGTTCCGGAGCTCGCCCGCGCGATCGCCCCGCGGCCTCTGGTGATACGCCCGCACCCCTCGGAGAATCCGCAAGTGTGGGAGAGCATCGCCGCGCACTGCGACAATGTCGTCGTAGAGTCGGGCGGAGGCGTCGCCGAGTGGATCCTGGCCAGTGTCGCCGTCGTTCACAACGGCTGCACTTCCGCGATCGAGGCCAACCTGCTGGGCAAGCCGGCACTCGCCTACGAGCCGTCGAAGAGCCAGGGGTTCGATCTGGAGTTACCGAACTCGGTGTCGGAGCGTTTCGCCTCAGCCGGCGACTTGATCGCGCGCGCTCGGGTTCTGCTCGCGGATCCGCCGGCGCCGGCGCCGCCGACGCCGCTCCTGAAGACGCACGTGTCTTCGCTCGACGGAAAGCTCGCTGCGCAGCGCGTTGCCGACGCATTGACGCGACTGGCGGGATCGACCGAGCGCCGCGCGAGCATGGCTGATCGGTTGGTCAGCGCCGGGCTGTTGCGCTGGCGTGGGGTGAAGACGGCGCTTTCGCCGGCCCAACGCGCCTACACCAGCCACAAGTCCGACCACCTCTCGCTCGACGATGTGAAGCAGCGGGTGGCGCAGTTCCAGCCCTTCCTCGGCGATTCCCGGCGCGTGGTGATCGAGCCGGTGGCCGAATACGTATTCTCGTTGTACCGGGACGCCGGGACGCACCGAGGCGGGACTGAAGAGTGAAGATCCTCATCGCCGGTGCCGGTTCGATCGGCAATCACATTGCCAATGCCGCGCGCAGCTTCGGTTGGGACGTAACCCTCACCGATACCGACCCGCTGGCGTTGGAACGTACCCGCAACAACATCTATCCCGGCCGCTACGGCCGCTGGGACGACGCGATCGAACTGGTCGCGGCGCACGATCTGCATAGCGGCGAGAACCCCGACGTGGTGTTCGTCGGCACGCCGCCCGACATGCACGTGAAAGTCGCCATCGATCTGCTGGACCTGACCAAGCCGCGCGCCGTCGTCGTCGAGAAACCGTTTTGCGGGCCCGATCTGGCGGGCTGCGCCGAGTTCTGCGAACGCGTGCGCAGCCGCGGCATCTTCGCCGCGGTCGGCTACAACCACGTGCTCGGCGAGAATACCGTCATTGCAGAGCGTGCGCTGCGCGGCGGGGCAATCGGCACCGTGCAGACGATATCGGCGCGCACGCGCGAGCATTGGGGCGGGATCTTCCAGGCCCACCCGTGGCTGTCGGGGCCTTCGGATAGCTATCTGGGGTTTGCCGCGCGCGGCGGTGGTGCGGCCGGGGAACATTCCCACGCCATCAACATCTGGCAACACTTCGCGCACGCGGCGGGGGCGGGCCGTGTCGAGCAGGTCTCGGCTACTCTCGACGTGGTGCGCGACCGTGGTTGCGAATATGACCGCGCGTGCTTCCTCACGCTCACTACCTGTGAGGGGTTGGTCGGCGACGTGGTTCAGGACGTCGTGACCGCGCCGACCGAGAAGATGGCACGCATTCAGGGGGATGGCGGTTTCGTCGAGTGGTGGGTCGGTTACGAGCCGGGAAACGACGCCGTTCTCACCGGAGAGCGTGCCCAGCCGACCCGGACGCAGCTATTGCCCAAGACGCGAGCCGACGACTTCAAGGCCGAAATAGGCCACATCGCCGATGTGCTCCAGGGGCGCACCGGCGAGTCGCCGATTTCGCTCGAACGCGGCCTCGACACCATGATGGTGATCGCGGCGGCGTTCGAGTCCGCCGTCGAGGGCCGGCGCGTGCGGATCGACTGGGCGCGCGGTTACGTACTCGAGGCTCTTCGGCGAGGTGACCGATGACCCGCGGCCTGCCGTCCGAGGATCTGTTCATCTACGACCTCGCCAACAATCACCAGGGCGACCTTGCGCACGCGAGCGAGATCGTGCGGTGCATCGGCGAGGTGAACGCAGCCGGCCATGTTGCCGGTGCGCTGAAGTTTCAGTTCCGCCAGCTCGACAGCTTCATTCACGAGGATTTCAAGAGGCGGCTGGATCACAAGTACGTAAGGCGTTTCAGCGAAACGCGTCTGGAAACGAAAGCTTTCGCGCACCTGGCCGACCTCGTGCGGCAGGCCGGTATGCTCACCATGTGCACGCCTTTCGACGAAGAGTCGGTGGATGTCGCCGTGGACATGGGCATCGAGATCCTCAAGGTCGCGAGCTGTTCGGCGGACGACTGGCCGCTGCTCGAGAAGGTCGCCCGAGCGCGCAAACCGGTCGTCGCCTCTACGGCCGGACTCCGGATTCAGGAGGTCGACCTGCTGGTCAACTTTTTCGAAACCGAGAGGGTCGAGGTCGCGTTGATGCACTGCGTGGCGCTCTACCCGACTCCCGACAATCTGCTGCGGCTCAACCAGATCCGCGGGTTCCGTGATCGTTATCGCGGTATTGCTGTGGGGTGGTCGACGCACGAAAATCCCGACAACGTCTCGGCCGTGCAGATCGCCTACGCGTGCGGCGCGCGTTTGTTCGAGCGTCACGTCGGCATCGAGACCGGCGAGTACAAACTCAACGCCAATTCGTCGACGCCGCAGCAGGTCGCGCGCTGGATCGCCGCCTACCACCACGCGCGCTCGATGATGGGCGGCGAAGAGCGTCCGCCCACCGGACAGGAAGAACGCGACACGCTGGTCGAACTCAAGCGCGGCGCCTATGTGCGCCGGGCGGTCGCTCGCGGCAATGCGATCACGGATGGCGACGTGTTCTTCGCGATGCCGGTGCAGAGCGGTCAACTGACCAGCGGCCAGTGGCGCACGGGGTTGGCCGCCGATCGGGATTACCAGGCCGGTGCGCCGCTCAGCGACAGCCTGGCCGAGCAGTCAGCCGGTGACGAGCGCCACGTCTACCAGATCATGCTGCAGGTGCGCGCGATGCTGAACGAGGCGAATATCGCCGTCAACGCCGATGCCGAGATTGAGATATCGCACCACTACGGGCTCGCGCGTTTCAGGGAACACGGTGCCGTCATCATCACGTGCATCAACCGCAGCTATGCCAAGAAACTCGTGGTCCAGTTGCCGCGCCAGAAGCATCCGTACCACTTTCACAAGAAGAAGGAGGAGACTTTTCAGCTGCTCGCGGGCGATCTCGAAGTGTCGCTCGACGGCAACCGCAGCGCGAGCAAGCCCGGCGACACGTTCCTGGTGCAGCCGGGGCAATGGCACGAGTTCCACACCCTGGACGGCTGCATCTTCGAGGAGATCTCGACGACGCACTACGACGACGATTCCTTCTACGAAGATCCGGTGATCGCGCGCATGGAACGCTGCCGGCGCAAGACCAGGGTAGAGAAGTGGGCGGAGTATTTCAGCAAGCCGCACGCGGTTTGACGCTCAGACGGAGAAACGACGGTGCCGGTGGCGTTCGACTCGTGTGAGATCTGCGGCAACGGCCGGTGGACGGCCGTGTACGAGGGCGCGGTGCGCGACGGCGCGTTCGGTCGCTTGCGTCGCGGCGCGACCGTCGCCCGCTGCGCAGGGTGCGGCGCCGATCGTCTGGCCGAGGAGTGTTGTCTGGCCGAGTCGGCTTACGAAAACGGGTCGTATCGCGCGCACCTCGGTGAGCAGCCGCAGGCCGCCGCGTTCGTCGCCGCGCACGACGAGATGCAGTTGTTCGCGCTGCAGAGTCTGTGGCCGATGCCGCTGCGCGGGCTGACGGTGGCGGACGTCGGCTGCGCCTCAGGGAGTTTCCTCGACCAGATCCGTGGATTGGCCGCGCGGCTGGTCGCGGTCGAACCGTGCCGGCTCTATCACGAGTCGCTGTCGGAACGCGGATACGAAGTGTTCGATCGTGCCGAGGGCGCTGCCAAGGCGATAGGTCCGGCGGTCGATCTGGCCGTGAGCCTTCAGGCCATAGAACACGTGCGCGACCCGCGCAGCTTCCTCGCCGACATCCGCGGACTGCTGAAGCCGGCAGGACGTGCGCTGATCAGCACGCCCAACCGGGACGATTTCCTGATGAAAGCGCTACCCGGGGAATACCGTGAATTCTTCTTCCGTGTCGCGCATCGATGGTACTTCGACGCCGCGAGCCTCGGGCATTGCGCCGCTCTGGCCGGGTTCGAGGTCGACGAGGTCAGGTACGTTCAGCGCTACGGTCTGTCGAACGCACTGCTCTGGTGCCGCGACCGCCGGCCGAGCGGACATGCACAAATCGCCGGGGCCTCCGGCCTCGGCGACGCCATGTGGAAGACTTTCCTCGAGAGTACCGGCCAAGCCGACTGCCTCTACGCGATGCTGCGAAAGGTATAGCCGGCTACTGTCCGACCGGTTCGTCGCCGAAGTCGTCGTCGGGGAAATTCGGGTCGGCCGGCGCCTTGGCGATTTCGCGTCGCACCAGTTCCTGGTGCTCGATCTCTTCGTCGCGCAGTTCTTCGAACAGCTTGCGGACCGCGGCGTCCTTGATCTTAGGCAGCGCGGCGACGAAGAACGCGTGAGCCTTCTCTTCGGAGCGCAACGCCGCACGCAGCGCCGCACGTTCGCTCATGAACGCGCGGGCTTCGTCGTAGTCGGGCGCCTCCACGTCGAAGATCATCGCTCGCGTGACCGCAGAAGGCTGTTCGCCGAAGCGTTCGCTGCGGCGCTCGGCGAGTTCGGTGCGGTGCTTTTCTTCGTTGCCGGCCATGACGCGGAAGAAGCGCGCGGCTTCGCGCGTGTGATGGATCTCCATTTGGTCGGCGAACTCTTCGTAGCGTTCGCAGGCCTCTTCCTCGATCAGGACGGCAAGGTCGAGTGCGTCTTTCAGGGACAGGGCGGCGAAGTCGATGCCTTTGGTCGAGCTCATGACGATTCCCTTCAGTGCTGTACGAACGAGTCCAGGATGCGCTCTCGCGGCGCCGCTTTGGGCATCAGGGCCTCGTGGCGCTGCTTGACCAGCGCTCCGAGGGTCGGAGGCGGATTGGGGTCACGGAAGAACACACCGGTCAGTAACTCCTGGCCGTAGGTCTGGGCCTTGTCGAGGGCCTGGATGCGGCTGGTGGCGTCGTGGCCGACGGTTTCCAGCTTCTTCATTACTGCCTTGTGGGCCTTGATCTGCTGGCCTTCCTCGCCGTAGGTCACGCACGGCGACTGCACGTTGACGAAGGCGAAGCCGGGAAAACGGATCGCTTCCTCGATCATCGCCGACAGACCGGGGATGTCGGCAGGTGTTCCCTGGGCCACGAACGATGCGCCGTAGGCGAGCACGTACATCAGCGGGTTGACCGGGTTCTCGAGACTGCCGTAGGCCGAAGTGACGCTGCGCGATCCCTTCGGGCTGGTGGGCGACAACTGTCCCTTGGTCAGGCCGTATGTCTTGTTGTCCATCACGATGTAGGTCAAGTCGTCGTTGCGGCGGATAGCGTGCGCAACGTGGCCGCCGCCGATCGAAAAGCCGTCACCGTCGCCGCCGGCCACCAGCACCAGCAATTCGGGCCGAGCCAGCTTGAGGCCCTGTGCGATCGGCAGCGCACGTCCGTGTACGCTGTTGAAGCCGTAGGCGGTGGTGTAACCCGGGATGCGCGAGGAACAGCCGATGCCGGAGATGAACGCGATCTCGTGAGGCGGCCGTCCCACCGCTGCCAGCGCGCGGTAGATGGCCTGCAAGACGCCGAAGTCTCCGCAGCCCGGACACCAGATGGGTTTGAGGTCGCTCTTGAAATCCTTGGAAGCGAACGTCGATGCAGAACTGATTGCGGTGGTATCCATGGGGTTTCCTTCTGTGCCTCCCGTTACTCTTGAGGTTGACGGGCAGCGGCCCCGTTCTGCTGGAGGTTGAGGGCGTGATCGTGCAACTTGCGGACGATCTCCGACGGGTGGAACGGGTTGGAGCCTGAGCGGCAGAACGGCTTGACTCCGGCCGGGACGTCCAGCGCCATGCGCAGCACGTGGTAGAACTGGCCGAGGTAGGACTGCTCGACCACCAGCCCGGCTTTGATCGTCTTGAAGAAGCGGCGATAGATGCCTTCGTTGATCGGGAAGAGCAGGTACGGCACCAGCAGCTTGACGCGCAGCCCTTCGGCGGTGGCCAGTTGCAGTGCCTCGCGGCATGTGCCGGCGATCGATCCCCAGGCGATCAGCGCCAGCGGCGCGTCGGGATCTCCCTCGATGCGGAACAGGTCGTCGCGTTTGCGCAGCCGGTCGAACTTGCGGATGCGCTTCTCGTTCATCTGCTCGTGGATGCGGCCGCTGGCGGTGGGATCGCCGTGCTCGTTGTGCTCGATGCCCGAGCCGAGATAGTTGCCGCCTTTCATGCCCGGGTGCGAGATCGGGCTGATGCCGTTGGGTGTGAAACGGAAACGGCTGTAGGGCTCGAGGTCGGCGGCGGTAGGACGCAGCCGGTCGATGATCGTGAAGCGTGAGGTGTCGATCAGGTCGATGACTTCCTTGCGCTGTGCAATCTCCTGGTCCGACAGCACCACTACCGGGGTTTGGTAGTACTCGGCGATGTTGAAGGCTTCGACGGTCGTGTCGAAAGTGTCGGAGACGCCGGTGGGCGCGAGTACCGGACGCACTACGTCGCCGTGGGCGGAGAATACGGCCTGGAACAAGTCGGACTGTTCGGCCTTGGTCGGGACGCCTGTGGAGGGGCCGCCGCGCTGCACGTTGACGATCACCAGCGGGAGTTCGGCGACCGAGGCTAGGCCCATGATTTCGGTTTTCAGCGACACGCCCGGGCCGGAGGAAGCCGTCATCGCTTTCTTGCCGCCGAACGAAGCGCCGAGCGCAGCGCCGATGCCGGCGATCTCGTCTTCGGCCTGCATCACCGCGCCGCCGTATTTCCAGACTTCGCGCGTGAAGAACTGCATCACTTCGGTAGACGGCGTGATCGGGTAGCCTCCGAAGAAATCGCAACCGGCGAAGATCGCTGCTGCCGCGCACATGTCGTTGCCGTCGGTGAGCATCTTCTGTCCGGTGCGGGTGGGCGGCTCCATGCGCCGCGACTTCTTGAGCGGATTGGCCTCCGCGTACTGGACGCCGAGGGCGAACGCCTGTTCGTTGGCCTGGATGAGTTCCGCGCCCTTCTTCGCGAACTTCTTGCGGATGCCGTTGATGATGGCTTCGCCGCCGATTCCGAACCAGCCGGCCAACAGGCCGAGCACGATGGTGTTCTTACCGCGTTCGCTGCCGGTGGCGTTGCGGGCCATCTCGCCGATCGGCACCGAGAACACTTCGGCGGGAGTGATGCCAACCAGCGGTAACTCGTTGGGGGCTACTCCGGTCTTGGAGTCGTAGATCATCACCGTGTCGCCATCGACCGGCAATTCGGCGCCGAACTTGAGGAAGTCTTCCCAGTTCAATGCGATCGCGACGTGCAGGGCGCCGCCCGGGTTCAGTACCGGGCTGGTTGCCAGCCGTACGCGGCACGACGACTCACCGCCGCGGATCTGCGATCCGAAGCTCTTGGTCATCATTGCGTGATAGCCCACGGCGGTGCACGCAGAGATCAGTGATTCGCCGGCGCTGACGATTCCGTCGCCGCCTGAGCCGGCCATTCCGATAACGAGATCCTTGATCATGAAATTCCCCGCTGTGGCTCGGCGCTTGCGGACCCGGCGCGACTGGATCGCCGCTTTTCGTGGTCCCCCGGGGCAAGCTCCCCAGTGCGCAATAACAATGGCGCGTCCCCAGCACGGACGCGCCGATCTACCAAAGAGCAAACACGGTGCCAGTCTTGCCGGGCCGCGTCAAAGCCGCCGGGTGCTGCGCCTGCGGCAAGGCTAACAGTCCGAAAAACTCCGGACCGAGTCAGGTTCCGCGCTTTGGGTCCGAGATCGATGCGCGAAACCGCAGAAAATAGTGGTGCTATTTCGAGGTTTCGCAGCGAAGCGATCGGCCCGAATCGCGGTGCCCGATGACGGCAGCAAGTTTTTCAATGATGGGCTGCTAACGCAAGTTCTACGCAGTGCGCAGCGCTTGCCTGGGCTCCGCTGGTTTCGAGCGCTCGGCGCTCGAGTCGCGTCCTCGGGCTTCCTACTGGTGACACGGATCGCAGGCCAATTCCCGGCTTTGCGACATCTGCCGCACGGAGCCGGCGAGGGTTTCAGGCTGCGGTCGCGGGAGGCGATTCGCACCCGGCGCGCAAAGAAAAAGGCCGCGCCGGTTGCCCGCTGCGGCCTCATCCTTCTTTCGCAGTGCGGCCGGGCCGCACGCGGCTTACTTCGCCAGTGCCTTGATCTTCTCGGTCATCTCCGGAACCGCCTGGAACAGATCGGCTACCAGGCCGAAGTCCGACACCTGGAACACCGGTGCTTCGGCGTCCTTGTTGATTGCGACGATGACCTTGGAGTCCTTCATGCCGGCCAGGTGCTGGATCGCGCCTGAGATGCCGACCGCGATGTACAGCGTCGGCGCTACCACCTTGCCGGTCTGGCCGACTTGCAGGTCGTTGGGCACATAGCCCGCGTCAACTGCCGCGCGGCTCGCGCCCATCGCGGCGCCGAGCGCATCGCACAGCGGTTCGATCACGTTGGTGAAGTTCTCCGCGCTCTTCAGACCGCGTCCGCCGGCCACCACGCGGGCGGCTTCGGTCAGCACCGGGCGATCCGACTTGGTCTCTTCGAGCGAACCGAACTTCATCGCTTTGGCCGGTGTCGCGAAGCTGACCGATAGGTTCTCGATCGGCGCGCCCGCGCCCGAAGAAGCCTCGAAGGCCGTCACGCGTACCGACACCACCTTCTTGGCGGCCGTCAACTCGACGGTGGCCAGCACCGAGCCGGCCCACATCGGCCGCACCACCGTGCCGTCGGCGTTGACGTCGATGATGTCGCTGGCGATCGAAGCGTCGATCATCGCGGCTAGGCGCGGCGCGACGTCGCGTCCTTTGCTGGTGGCCGCGAACACGATGGTGTGCGAGCCGGTGGTCTCGGCCGTGGCCGCAAGTGCCGCTGCCGTGATGTCGGCCAAGTGATAGCTGAGCTGAGGGTTGTCGATGACCACGACCTTGTCGGCCCCGAGGTTCGCCGCCGCTTGCGCGACCTCTCCGACTCCTGTGCCGAGGACTGCCAGGATGGCTTGGCCGCCGCCGATGGCAGCCAGTTTCTTGCCTGCTGTGACGGCCACCGCTGTAGCCTTGGGGAGCTTGCCGTGGGCGTGCTCTGCGTAGATGAGTACGTTGCTCACTGTCTGGTTCTCCTTACAAAACCTTGGCTTCGGTTTGCAGCGCGTTGATCAACTCGTCGATGGATTCGACCTTGCGGCCGGCCGAGCGCGCGGGCGGAGGCGCCAGCTTCTTGATGCGGATGCGCGGTGTGATGTCGATGCCGAGACTGGCCGCGTCGATCTCTTCCATCGGCTTCTTGCGCGCCTTCATGATTCCAGGCAGCGAGGCGTAACGCGGCTCGTTCAGGCGCAGGTCGGCGGTGATTATCGCCGGCAATGCAAAGCCGATCGTCTCCATGCCTCCGTCGACTTCGCGCACGCAGTCGACCGCGGCCTTGTCGCCCGAGAAGGTGAGCTTCGAAATGAAGGTCGCCTGAGGCCAGCCGAGCAGGTGGGCGAGCATCTGGCCGACTTCGTTCGAGTCGTCGTCGATCGCCTGCTTGCCGAGCAGCACGAGGTCCGGTTGTTCTTTCTCGACGATCTTGGCCAGGATCCTTGCGACCGCGTTGGTGTCGGGTTTGTCGGCCTTGACCAGGATCGCGCGGTCGGCACCCATCGCCAGACCGGTTCGCAACTGTTCCTGCGACTCGCTGACGCCGATGCTGACGACGACGACTTCGACGCCGCCCTGGGCTTCCTTGATACGCAGGGCTTCTTCGATGGCGATTTCGTCGAAGGGGTTTACCACCCACTTGAGGCCGGACTCGACGATGCCGGTGCCCTCAGGGTTCACCTTGATCGACGACTCGGGGTCCGGCACGCGTTTGACGGTGACCAGGATCTTCACGTTCTCTTTTCCTCCCTGTTTGGAAGTAGGCTGCCCGCGCCGACGGCTTCACGCAGAGCAGCGGACCCGGCGCGGGTACCACGCGATGCGTTATGACGCAAGTGTAAGTAGGGGGCGTGCGGGTGGTGGTGGCTCGGCGGCCCTCCACCGCGACGAATGGAGCGGTGGGGAGGCCGAACCTGGGAGCCGTATGGGCGGGCCGTGCTCGATGGCGATGCCCGTTTCGAACCGAATCTGTTTCCCGGTTTGGTAATCGATTTGGCATCGATCTGGGCGTGAGGTCGGCGCGCGGTCCTCGGAATTCTCGGGCATCTTCGCTTGCCGCCGGTTCACGACCAGCGAGATTCGAGATCGAGAAACCACCGCAACCCATCGTTCACCTGCTCGAGCAGGCTGACGGGCAGGGATCCGGCGAGCGTGTCGAGGTCGCTCTTGTTCACGGTTGCGATCTGCGCTGCGTTGGCGACCGAGTCGCGCGACAGGCCCGTCGAACGCTTCGGGAGCAGCACGTTGCCCGGCGCTTTAGCCAAGCCACGGTTGCTCGTCAGCACGCAAACCACGACGGTGTTGATGGCGCTTGCGTTGACCTCGTCTCGTTGCAGCACGAGCGCTGGATGTCGGTAGCCCGGTTTCGATCCCTTGGGTTCACCGACGTCGATCCACCAAATCTGGCCGCGGCGGATCAACGCTCGCTACGGCCCGACGCCGCTACAATCTGCTTGGTTCGACGTTGAAAGGTTTTCGCGGCCGGGTCGTTTCCGGGTTGCCCCGACTTCTCGATCGCCCGGTTCCAAGCCGCGGTGGCGTCGGCCGGATCCACGCGCCGCGCTACGAACTCGCGAGCCGCTTGGGCGAGAAGACCGCTTCGTGTCATCTTCAGTCTGCGCGCGCACGCGTCGACATCGCGGGAAAGGTCGTCCGGGAGGGAGATAGCCGTCTTCACGCTCTGGAGTATGACCGGTACTACCACGCAGGACAAGCCGCAGAGTGTCAGGTGCTCGAGTGGCGAACGGCGCCTGGCGAGGGTGGGAAGATAGGAAGGATGACGACGGCGACTCCACGGTCTTCGGCACTGCTGCGGGCCGCTGCACCGAACCGTCCGATACCGCGTGTACCTCAGAGACCGGCTCGTGCGCCGATGGATCCTGTTGCAATGCCTCGAGTCAGCGTTGCGCTCTGCGCGTACCGGCGTTGTGCGTGAGCGGAGACGACTGTCCGTCGGGAACGCTATGCGTTCCCGACGGAAGTAGTCGTTGCCACACCCAACGATGACTTAGACGGCGACGGCGTGATCTATTCGCTCGACAACTGCGTCGCGGATCCCAATCCGCTGCAACAGGATGCGGACGGCGACAAAGTCGGCGACGCTTGCGATTCGACTCCGGCCGGATTCTGCGGGGACGGCATCGTGCCGGCCTCCGGCGCCGAAGAATGCGACGACGGCAATACCGTGTTCGTGCAAGGGCAGTATTGCGATGCGGACTGTCTAAGGGTTCCTTGCGGAAGACCGACGGACTCTCCCGGACCGGCTCCTCTGGCAAGCGACGCGCTGTTGGCGTTGCGTGCCGCGGTGGGGGCGGTGGCCTGCGACCTGCGAGTGTGCGACACCGACGCCAGCAAGTTGATCACTGCCGGCGACGCACTGCTGATCCTGCGCGCTTCGGTGGGCCAGGCGGTCACGTTCAACTGTCCGTTGTCCAGATCGAGGGAGCGCGCGTTGCAACGTAAGGATCGAGTGCGGAGCGTCCGTTACGCGCACTGCTCATGCGAAAAAGCTGGGCCTGTGTCTCGATGATCGTGGCCACCCTCGCCGGCGGCAGCGCGCTGCTGACAGCCTGTTGAAAAACGGTCCATCAGCCTGCTACGCCGGTGTCGCGAGGGTCAGACCTCCGGTTCGACGGCGTGCTGCAGGACTTCGGTTGCCCACTGGTTCGAGCTCTTTCCCGCAGCCTGTGCCGCTACCAGCGCACGGCCGTGGACTTCGGGGGGAACCCGAAGGAGCAGCTTGCCTGAAGCGGGTTTTTCGGGCTGAACTTTTTCCCTCTTGCAGTCGGCGAGGTAGTCCTTGACCGCATGCTCGAACTCCGCGCGCAAACCCGCGACGGTTTCGCCGTGGAAACTGATGATGCTGCGAATGCCGAGAATTCGACCGACGAAGATGTTGTCTCGTTCGTCGTATTCGACGCGAGCGGTGTAGCCCTTGTGGGACATGGTGTTCACGGCTTTACTCCTACACGTTCCAAGAGTTCGCGTGCTTCTTCGACCTGGTAGCGCTTGGCTTCCTTTCCTGGATGACGACGATGGCAGCGCCGCGGCGTGATAGCGAAAAGTGCTATCGTGAACAACGACCTGCAGGCGGCCGCCCACGCAACTGCGCTAGTTTGCTGCGGCCCGAGCGCACGGCGGCGTCTTGCCTAGCCGGCGGTCTCGCGGCAAAGGACGACCCATGGCGAAGATTCTGGTGTTCGGTCAGGCCCAGTTCGGGCAGCGGGTGTTCGAGGGCGTCCTGGCGCGCGGTCACGAGGTCACGGCGGTGTGTGTGCCGCCCGATTCTGCGGGCAGGCCGGCGGACCCGCTCAAGGTCGCCGCGCTCGATAAGGGCGCGCGCGTGGTGCAGCGAAAGTCGTATCGAGGTGCGCAGGCCGAGGCCGAAGTGGCGCCCGGCGCGGCCGACCTCGGCGTGCTGGCCTACGTCACGCAGATCGTACCGGGCAACATCCTGGAAGCGCCGCGGCTGGCCTCGATCTGTTTCCACCCCTCGCTGCTGCCGGCCTATCGGGGCGGGTCGGCGATCAACTGGCAGATCATCAACGGAGAGAAGACCGGCGGCTTGACGTTGTTTCGTCCCGACGACGGCATCGACACCGGACCCGTCTATCTGCAGAAGACGATCGAGATCGGATCCGACGACTCGGCCGGCTCCTACTATTACGGGCGCGTGTTCGAGGCCGGTATCGACGCGACGCTGGAGTCGATCGAACTGCTGCTGGCGGGGCGCGCGGTGGGGCGTCGGCAGGACGAGGCGCAAGCAACCTACGAGCCGCTGTGCCGCGACGAGCACGCGGTGGTTGATTGGGGGCGCGGCGTGCAGCATGTGCACGACCTGATCCGCGGCTGCGATCCTTCGCCGGGCGCGCACTGCCGCAGCGGCGAGGCAATGGTCCGCCTGTACGGCTCGCACATCACGTCGCGTCTTCATCGCGCCGCGCCGGGCAGCGTGCTGGCGATTTCTGCCGACGGCGTCGAGGTTGCGACTGCGGGCGGCGCCGTGGCGCTGGCCAAGCTCGGCGTGGCCGGCAAGAAGCTGACGGCGCTCGACGCTGCTGCCGCGTTGGGCCTCGAAGTGGGCGCACGACTGAGCGGCGGCGCGATTTCAGCAAGTTGATGCGAGACTGAGGATCGTGGTCGCGAGTTTCGTCGGCATCCCCGACTGAGTTGCTCGGGCCGCAGAACGCGGGTCAGCGGTCGCGCGCTACCGGTGCGAGCGCTAGAGTCCGGCGCCTGCCCGTCGTGTCGCGTACGCGGCGGTGCTTGCGCCGGCAGCAATCGACAGGAGTAACACCAATGGGAGCACTCGACGGAATCCGCATCATCGACCTGACGCAGTGGGAAGCGGGAACCTCGTGTACCCAACTGCTGGCGTGGATGGGAGCCGACGTCGTCAAGGTCGAGCCGCTCGAAGGCGATCCGGGACGTCGCATGATCTCCGAGCTGCCCGGCACCGACTCGTTCTATTTCGTACTGTTCAACTCGAACAAACGCTCGGTCACGCTCGACCTGCGCAGCGAGCGCGGCAAGCAATTGCTGTTGCAAATGGTGGCCAAGGCCGACGTGGTGGTCGAGAACTTTGCGGTCGGCGTGCTCGAGTCGCTCGGCCTCGGCTACGAACAACTCGCGGCCGTCAAGCCCGACCTGATCTACGGAACGATCAAGGGGTTCGGGACTTGGGGGCCGTGGTCTTCGTACAAGAGCTTCGACATGATCGCGCAGGCCACCGGCGGTGTGATGTCGGTGACCGGAACGCCCGACACTCCGCCGCTTCGACCCGGCGCCTCGTTCGGCGACAGCGGTACCGGTGCGCATCTCGGTATGGCCATCCTCGGCGCGCTGGTCGAGAGGCTACGCACCGGGCGCGGCCAGCGCGTCGAAGTGTCGATGCAGGATGCCATGTTCAATCTCATGCGTGCGGGGTTGGTGGGGCACTACCTGACCGGCGGCATGGCGGCGGCGCGCTTCGGCAACCGGCTGGGTCTGATGTGTCCTACCGATCTGTATCCGACCCGCGGCGGCGGCCCCAACGACTACATCTACATGATGATCACGACGGTGCGCATGTGGCACGCGCTGCTCGGCGTGATCGGCCGCCCCGAACTGATCGGCGACGAACGCTACGACGACCAGCGCGAGCGCGGCAATCACTGGGACGAGGTCACGCCGATGATCGAGTCGTGGAGTCTGCAGCACGACAAGCTGGAAGCGATGCGGCTGCTCGGCGAAGCCGGCGTGCCGTGCGGTGCGGTGATGGACTCGGTCGACCTGTTCGCCAGCGAGCAGCTGCGCGCCCGAGCGATGGTGGCGCCGATCGATCATCCCAAGCGCGGCCCGATGGAAGTCCCCGGCTCCCCAATCAAGATGGGCAATACGCCCGAGGTCGAGGTCGAGGCCGCGCCCGAACTCGGCGCGCACAACCAAGAGATTTACGGCGAGATGGGCCTTAGTGCCGGCGACATCGCCGCGCTGCGTGCTCAGCGGGTGATCTGAGCGAGCAGCGGCTTGCGTGCCGGTCATTGTCGTCGGCGCGCGGTTGCGGCGGGGTTCAACGCTGCGAGCGCGCGGTCGCTCCAGACGGCGAGGTAACTCCGCCACGCAATTGGGTTGCGGCGGGGTTCAACGCTGCTAGCGCGCGGTCGCGGTCCAGCTGGGATCGGCAGTTCTCGCGCCTGGCCGCAGCGCGAATCAGCGTTTCTTGCGCGCGTCCGCCTTGCCGGTCTTGGGCGACTTGGTAGTTCGGGACAGGGAAGGGGGCCGTTTCTTCGCCGCAAGCCGGCCGCCGCCGCCGGTGAGCTCTTCGAGCGTCCGCGACGCTATCTTTTCCTCGTAGCGAACACTGAACGCTTTCCATTCCTGGTGAAGCACGCAGCCGGTCGAATCGCGGCAGCGGTTCAGGCCGAGGACGCACTGATTGTCGGCTTGCGGTGCACCATCGACCGCCGCCGAGATGTCGGCGATGGTAATCTTGGCCGCGGGCCGCGCCAGCGCGAAGCCGCCCCCAGGGCCTTTCTGCGAACGGGCCAGCCCTTTGAGGCCGAGTTGGTGGAGGATCTTCGAGAGGAACTGTCGCGGGATCTTCTCCGCGCTTGCGATGTCGCGTGCCAGCACCGGTCCGTCGTCGGTGTGCTGGGCGAGGTAGGCGAGGGCTCGGATGGCGTACTGGCAGGTCGGGGAAAACACTTCGCGTGCGGCTCCGTCAAAGAAACTGACTCGAGGATCCGCTATTGTGCGCGGCACCGGCGCGCTCCGCAAGCGCTCACCCGTTCGGAGCCAGCAATACCTTGACGGCGCCGCTGTGCTTGTCGGCGGCGGTCTCGAAAGCCTGCTGGACGTCGGCGAGATCGAACGTGTGCGTGACGAGCGCGCGCAGTGTCTGTGCCTTGGAGGCGAGCAGGTCGAGCGCGACCTCGAAATCGGCACGTCCTGGTTGCGGCCGGTTGTAGACCATCGAGCCTACCAGGTGCAGTTCCTTGATCAGCATGATCAGCGGTTCGAAGGCCGGGGTCTTCTCGAACAGTCCGACTATCACGACGCTGCCGCCGCGTGCGGCAGCGTAGACTGCATCGGAGACCGTGGTCGCTTCGCCGCCGACGGTTTCGATGACCGCCTCGGGCGTTTCGCTCACCGCGCCGTAGTCGTCGGGGCCGAGCACTTGATCGACGCCGAGCGTTGCGGCCAGAGCCCGCTGTTGTGGATGCCGGGCGGTGATCGCGACGAAGCCCGCACCGAGGTGACGACACGCCGCCGCGGTGAGCAAGCCGATGGTGCCGGCGCCCAGTACCAGCACGCGGCTGCCTTCGCGCACGCCGCCCAGTCGCACCGCGTGGACCGCGACCGCGGTAGGTTCCGCGAGCGCACCGAGTGTGAAATCGACCTGACTCGGCAGCGCGAACGTCGTGTAGTCGGGAGCCAGCAATTGCGTGGCCATGCCGCCGGCAAGCCCGAGCCCGAGGAACTCGAGGCCCGCGCACAGGTGGTAGTTTCCGGCCATGCAGTATCGACACTGCCCGCAGCGCGACAACGGTTCGATCGCGACCCGATCGCCTTCGCGCACCGCGCGCACCCCCGCTCCGACGGCATCGACGACTCCACTCATCTCGTGGCCGGGGCAGTTGGGCGGCATCATTCCGTGGCCACGAAATGCGTGCAGGTCGCTGCCGCAGATGCCGCAGCGCTGCACGCGCACGCGCACCTGGCCGGGCCCCGGCGTGGCCGAGATGGTTTCGACCACGCCGATGCGGCCCGGCCCTTGATAGCGGGCTTCTGTGTCGGTCACGGTTTCAGTTCAGTTCGCCGCTGCTGTAGCCGAGAATGCTGCGCGCGATGATGAGCTGGTTGATCTGCTGGGTGCCCTCGTAGATGTCGGTGATCTTGGCGTCGCGCATCCACTTCTCGAGCAGCAACTTGCGCGAGTAGCCGAGCGGGCCGGCCAGCTCCACGCACTTCTGCGTGACGCGGGTGACGACGGTTCCGGCCTTGGCCTTGGCCATCGACGCCTCACGCGAGTTGCGTTGCCCTCGATCCATCATGTTGCATGCCTTCCAGGTCAGCAGCCGCGCCGCCTGGAGCTGCGCTTCCATGTTCATCACTTCGCGTTCGAGTACGGTCTGTTCGCTGGCGCCGACCTCGTAACGGATTTCGATGCCTCGTTCGGCGATCATCTCTTTGAGAACCTCGAGCGCCGCACGCGCCACTCCGATGCCGCTGGCCGCGACGATCGGCCGCGTGCTGTCGAAGGTCGCCATCACGCCGCCGAAGCTGCCGCTCGAATTCTTCTCGATGATTTCGGCAGTGCCGAGGATGTTGTCGGCGGGAATGCGCGCGTTGTCGAGTGTGATCGTCACCGTGTCGGAGGCGCGGATACCCATCTTGTCTTCGAGCCTGGTCACGGTCACGCCGGGCGCTCCGGCCGGCACGATGAAAGACTTGATGGCGGCGCGGCCTTTGCTGCGGTCGAGCGTCGCCCACACCACGACGAAGCCGTCTGACTCGTCGAGGGCTCGGTGGCCGGCGGTACAGAAGATCTTGGTGCCGTTGAGTACCCACTCGTCGCCTTCACGCACCGCGGTGGTGGCTACCTGCTTGGAGTCCGAACCGAAGTGCGGTTCGGTGATTGCCATCGCTCCCCACTTGGGCTTGCCGGCGTAGAAGGTGCCGAGGAATCGTTGTTTCTGTTCGGGAGTGCCGACCGCCTGCACGGCCGCGCCGCCGAGGCCGGGGTTGGGGATCGACAGGTAGAGGCCGGCGTCGCCCCATGCCAGTTCTTCGATCTGCATGCAGGCCAGCAGCGTGCCCTCGGAGGCCTTCTTCTCGCCCGACTTCTTGCCGCCTAGCGAGGTGGCCTCGGCGTTGGCCTTGCTGGCCTCCCACATGGTGTTGAAGAAATCCCACGGGTCGGTGTGCTCTTCTTCGTCGTACTGGCGGGAAATCGGCCGCATCAGGCCTTCGGCCGCCATGCGTGCCATTGCGATTCTCGATTGGGCTGCTTTTGAAAGACTGAAATCCATGACGTCGTGCTCCTGTCGTTCCGTGTCCGGTGTCTGTCGTTCGCGTCGGGGCGCTTCGCACCAAGTGTTGCGCTACTCGCCCCGCTCAGACGATCGCGATGCCTTCGAAGGTTGCGAAGCCGCGGCCATTGCGCACCCACATCTCGCTCGGGTGGTCGCGGATGAAGCCATGACCGCCTAGCACCTGCAGGCCGTTGTCGGTCACCGTCATGACCGCGTCGGCGCAGTAGCGATGCGCGAGCGCGACTTCGCGCGCGCAGTCGTTGCCCTGGTCGAGATTCCAAGCCGCTTCCCAGTTGAGAAGGCGCGCCGCATCGATCTCGGTGGCCATGTCGGCGAGCATGAAGGCGATGGCCTGCTTCTGTCCGACCTTGACGCCAAAGACGTCGCGTTCCTTGGCGTAGCCGATGGCGTAGTCGAGCGAGGCCTTGGCCACTCCGACCGCCATCGCCGATTGCGCCACGCGCGCGCGCCGCAGCAGTTTGGACGCATCGCCGGGTAGCCGCGACGAATCAGCTACGCGACAGCCGCGCAGCGCGATCGAGTAGAGTTCGAGCGCGTGCAGTCCGAGGGTCTTGTCGCGCTCGCCGATTTCGAGTCCGGGCGTTCCGGCAGGAACCACGAAAGCCGCGGCGCTTCCGGTGTCGTCGGTCGCGTAGACGACGATGTTGGGCGCCGACTTGGCCAGCGGCACCATGCACTTGTCGCCGTCGATCACCCAGCCGTCGCCGACGCGCCGCGCGCTGGTCGCCAGCTTGGCGAAATGGAAGTTCGCGCGCGGCTCCATCACCGCGGCCGAACCCGGTACGAAACGCTCGCCGAGGTAGGCCGGCAGCAGCCGCTGCTTCTGCTCTTCGGTTCCCAGCACCAACAGCGGATCGACCACCAGGCGCGGCGACAGCAGGTGCAGTGCGATGGCGAGGTCTCCCTCTGCCAGACCCTCGGCGATCAGCGCGCCGGTCACCGCCGAAGGTGCCTGGCTGGCGTAGCCGCCGTAGGCCTCGGGGACCGATCCCTGGATCAGGCCGAGTTCCCACGCGGCATCGACCAGGCTCTCGGGGACCGCTCCGGTCTCGTCGGCTTCGCGCGCAACCGTACGGATGCGTTCGGCCGCGAACGAGATCACCGTCTCGCGGATGAGTTGCTGCTCTTCGTCGAACTCGAAATCAATCACGGATCACTCCTCCCTGCGGCGTTTGCGCCGCTCCAGCCGGGCGCAGGTTGTCGAGCAACTGGGCAACGAAGGTCTCGAGCGTACGCTCGAGGCTGAAACGCTTCGGGTCCAGGTAGAACTGGGTTTCGGCACCGATCACGGCGCTCGTGAACAGCGCGGCCACGGAGTCGGCGTCGGCATCGCTGCGGAACGTGCCGCCGTCCTGGCCGGCTCGAACCACGTTGCGCAGGAAGGCGCGGAAACGGCGCATCATGCCGCGCATCTCTTCGAGAACCGGGTCGTTGGTGTCGATCGACTCGACCATCAGTTTTATGGCGAAGCGCGGGCGGTCTTCGGACCGGGCGTGCTGCGCGCAAACGTCGGCGATGCGGCGCAGGCTTTCGTCGGGGGCGGCCTCGAGGCAGGCGTTCTGCACGCGCGCTTCGAATTCGCCGATGCGGTCCATGATGGCCGCCGCCAGCAGGTCTTCCTTGTTGCGGAAGTGGTGGTAGATGGCGCCCTTGGTGACGCCGGCCTCGCGTGCGATGCGGTCGATGGAGGTGCCCTGGTAGCCGTAGCGCGCGAAGCAACTGATCGCGGTCGCGGTCAGGTCTCGCCGGCCGGCCCCGTTACGCCGGGTGCGTCCTTCGGATAACATACCGACCGTTTAGTATGGCGCCGCCCGCTAGTCAAGGCTGTTTACGTCATTGTCAGAAGACCCCAGTGGATCGGCCGGCCGTTTGACTGGCGCGGCGGGGCCGACGATTCTGGCACGGTTTTTCGTGGCCTATATCCGTCACATCGCTCCCGCCCAAGCCGGCGGACGGCTTGCTCAGGTCTACAGGGAGATCCGTGGGGAAGTGCCACGGGTGCCCAACCTGATGCAGGTCTTCAGCCTGCGTCCCGAGACCATGGAGGGGGTCTACCGTCTTTGGCTAGCGATCATGTGGAGCGGACGCACCCCGCGGCAGCTGAAGGAACTGCTGGCGGTGGTGGTGGCCAAGGCCTCACGCTGCGACTACTGCGCCGAGGCCCACATGATCTATCTGCTGGCCTCCGGTATGGAGAGCGACAAGGCCTGGGACGCCGATTCCAATCTCGGCGAAGCGGCCGGCCTGTCCGCGGCCGAGCGCGAGGCGGTGCGATTCGCGGTACGGATAACCGCCGAGCCGCGGGCGGTGCGTGCCGCCGACCGCGCCCGTCTCGCCGAGATCTGGCCTTCGGTCGAGGAGAGGGTCGAGATCGTCGCAACCATTGCGGCTTTCAGCAGCGTCACCAGAGTCGCCAACGCCCTCGGCGTGGTCTCGGAGATCCCGAGCGCACTGCGCCGCTTCGAGAGCGGGCGCCGCGGAGTCATCGCGTTGTTGGCGCGGATTTCGGCGATCAGCCTGGATCTGGACGAGAAACCGGTGTTCGGCGATCCGCCCGAGCGCAACCGCGAGGCGCTTCGGCTGTTGTTCCTGGATCAACTCGGATTCAGTTCGCTGCCGCCCGGGTTCGAACTCCTCGAAGCGTGCCCCGAGTTGTTCGATGGCCAACTTCGAACGGTCAAGAAGTCGGTGGCGGTGATGCCGCGCGACCGCTGGATGCGCATCGGGCTGGTGGTCGGACGGCTGACCGGTTGCGATTTCTTCGCGACCAACTGCGCGGACTGGCTGACGCAACGTGGAGAGAGCGCGGACGACCTCATCGCTGCAGGTGAGGGCTCGCCGTCGAGTCTTCCCGACGGCGAGCACGCCTGTCTGCGCTTCGCGCGTGACTTTACCCTGCACTCGCACACGATCGGTGAAGACCGCATCGTCGAACTGCGCCGCCTCGGTCTTTCCGACGGCGCCATCCTCGACCTCGCTTACGTGACCGGTACCTTCAACGGCATGGTGTGTCTGGTCCTCGGATTGGCGCCGTTCCAGGATCGGCAAGCGGCTTCCAGCGCAAAGGAGAGCGGATAGGAGAGGGATGGTGGAATCGGCGCAAATTTCCGGAAAGGTGTTCCGTTTTCTATCGACGCTGCACCCGTCGCTGTCGAAGGCCGAGCGCAAGCGCTACTCGGAGTACGATCCCGACAAGTGGTACCCCTGGACCGGCGACATCGCCGCCGAGTTCACCGATCTGGTACGGCGCTCGCCGCGTGACGCGAGTTTCGCGCGCGGCTTTGCCTACGCCGCGCAAAAGGGCTTGCCCGAAGACGTCAAGATGAGCGCGGGAGAGTTGGTGCGCGACCTGCCCACACTTCCGAGCGCGTACGTCGATGCTTCCGGCAGCGGCTTCGACGTAAGTATCGAAGCACCCGGTCGTGCGCTGGTGAGGTTCGGCGGCATGCCGGGCTTCACCAACGCCTGCATCGTCGTCATCGGCGAACTCACCCAGCGGCTTCAGGGTGTCGGAGCCAAGGGGCTCGAGGTCAAGCACGGAGAGGGTTGCCGGCTCCAGGGCGGCCCGACCTGCAATTTCCACGTGCAGTGGTCGGCGCACGACGATCCGGCCGATCTGGCGGTGACTGTCGCTGGGCGGCCCTCCGCGCGCGTGAACACGGCGCCCGAGGCTGCTGCCGCTGCGGTGGTTGCGCGTGAGCCGGCGGTCGCACCTTCGAGACCGGCGCCGGTGACATACAGCGCTTCCGCGGCCGCGAGCAGCGCGCAAACCCAGCGGCCCGCGTCGGCGCGGGCCGCTGCGGCTGTCGCTGCGCCGGTCACCCCGCCTCCGCCTCGCGTCGCGCGTGCGGCTGCGCCGCCGCTTGCGCCGCGGGTAGCTGCCGTTGCTGAGCCGAGCGCTGCGGGAGGTTCGGCACAGGATCTCTTCGAGCAACTCCGCGTGCGGCTGCTCGACGCCGAGCACAACGCCGCCCGCCACGTCGAACTCGAAGCGCGTATCGCCGCGCTCGAAGAAGAATTGGCCAAGGCCGGCGACGACCTGGAGGCTGCGCGCGCCCAGGCGCAAGCGGCGCGCGGCGCGCTCGACGAACTACGCGCTCGCATCCGCGAACTTGTCGGCTGAGAGTCTGTTGAAAAACCGCCCATCAGCCTATTCAAAATGGTCCAGATGCAAGGCGCGCGCGAAAGGCCGCGAGCGGAGGCGTACTTCCGGTACGCCGTAGCGAGTTTTCATGGGCAGGCGCACCCGTATGGATGAAACTGTAGGCGGCCTGACCGCTATCAGCAGTCCGCTCCGGCGGGCGTAGTTTCTCGAGAGTGGCTTCGCGCGCAACGCAGCAGGTGGGCCGTTTTCAACAGGCTGCTGACTTTATTTCGACGGCGCCGCGCGTGGTGCTGCTCGAGCCCAAACGCGGCGCCAACGTCGGTGCCGTGTGCCGCGCGATCAAGAACATGGGCGCCGGTGCTCTGGTGCTGGTCGGAGGCGAGTTCGACGCGGCCGAGGCCGAGCGCACTTCGGTACACGCGCGCGACGTGTTCGCGTCGCGTCTGACTGTTTCGTGCTTCGACGAGGCGGTGGCGGGTTGCAGTCTGGTCATCGGGACGACCTCGCGGACGACTCCGTGGAAGATGCCGGTTGCGCCGATTCGCCAGGTCGCGCGCGAGGCGATCCGCGCCGCGCGGCGACAGGTAGTAGGCGCAGACCCGGCCGCCTGGGCCTCTTCGACGCCGCCGGGCTGCGACGACGACCCGTCACGGGTAGCGCGGCCGTGCGCGTTGGTGTTCGGCCGCGAAGACCGCGGTCTATCCAACGAAGAACTGTCACGCTGCCATCGCCTTGCCTACGTTCCGACCGCCGACGAGTACGTTTCGCTGAACCTGGCGCAGGCGGCGGTGGTGTGTCTCTACGAGTGGTTCGTTGCCGCTCAGGAAGAGACGGCCGAGCAGTCGCCGGTGTCCCAGGAGTCGCCCGCGGCGGTTTGCGGCAGGCAGGCACAAGCAACCTCGGTGTCGGCTGCCGTCGAGGATCTTCGCGGGGTGCTGTACGAGATCGGCTTCCTGTCGGCCGACCAGGGAGAGCGCGTGATGGCGGCGATCGCGTCGCTGCTGACCCGCAACGGTCTCGACGAACGTGAGGTGCGCATCGTGCGCGGCATTGCCAGGCAGATGCGCTGGTTCGTGAACGGCGGAGCCGCGGTCGCCCAACGCAAGCGTGCCGAGGGGCGCAGGCTTCGTTGACGCGGCGGCACCCGCGGCTGTTGCATGGAGCCCGGGCGGGCAGTACGGTTGCCGAGCTTTTTTCGAAGGGGGGCCGCTAGCCCGAACCATTCGTGAACGCTCGTAGCGAGACCGCCAAAGGTAGGCCAGCTCGGGCCGCGTGCAGCGGTGAGCGACGCAGGCGTACTCGCAGTACGTCGAGGGGCGAAAAGCGAGCACGGCCTGAGATGGCGTGCATTTGGCGGTCGTAGTAGAGGCCTTCATGAATAGTCCGGGCTGGGACGCCTGAACGGGAGGTTCGATGGTCGTCGTCGTTGCAAAGATCAAAGCGAAGTCCGAGCACGCGCAGGAAGTGGCGGAGCTGTTTCAGCAGATGGTGGCGTGGGTTTGTGCCAACGAGGACGGCACCGCCACCTACAGTTGCAACCGGTCCAAGAGCGACCCGAGTGAGTTCGTGTTCTTCGAACGCTACCTGGACGAGGCGGCGTTCCAAGCCCACTCGCGCACCCCGCGCTTCGCCGAGCTGCTCGGCAAACTGGCCGGCAAGCTCGATGGCGGGATGGAACTGACCCTTCTCGACGAAGTAGCCGCCAAGATCTGACCGCGGCCGGCTCGCCGGGCGAGGCGGCCGAGAGCATCGAAGCCCCGTGAAGCGCTGGATCGTGTCGCTGGCGCGGCACCCACGCCGCTCGGTCGCCGTCTCTGTGGCGGTGACGCTGGTTGCTCTCGGCGGCCTCGCGCGCATTCGTTTCGACGGGTCGCTGGCTTCGCTCAGCGTGCCCGATGACCCCGCGCGGGTATTCGCCGAAGAGATAGCCAGAGAGTTCGGCGACGAAGAGATCGGCATCGTCCTGCTCGAAGCCGACGACGTCTACAGCGTCGACGTGATCGAGACCGTGGCCGCGCTCACCCGCGACCTCGGTGCGATCCCGGGTGTCAGCCGCACGCTGAGTCTCACCAACGGTTCCGACGTCACGCAGGACGTCTTCTCTCCGCCCTCGCTGTTACCTCCCGGCCCGGTCGATGCGCAGGCCGTCGCGCACTTGCGCGAGAGGGTCAAAGCCAACCCCATCTATACTCCCCACCTGGTCGCGGCTGATGGCAAGGCGCTGTCGGTCACCGTGTTCTTCAAGAATGCAGTCACCACCGCCGACGAGGCCGCAGTCGACGCGTCGGTGCTGGGCGTGCTCGACGCTTACAAGGACCGCGCGCGGTTGACCTACACCGGCATGTCGCACGTTCGCGTGCAGGCCGTTCAGAAGATGCGCAACGACCTGCTGAGCTTCCTGCCCGTGAGCCTCACACTGATGGCGGTGGTGCTGTGGTTGATGTTCCGTTCGGTGCGCGCGGTGGTGCTGCCACTGGCGGCCTTGGGACTCGGAGTCGGGTGTCTGGTCGGCCTCATGGGCTGGTTCGGCGAACCGATCACGCTCGCCACACTGGTGCTGCCTTCGTTGCTGCTGGTGATCGGTGGATCCTACGCGATCCACATCGTCGACGCGTACCTGGAACACGTGCGCGACGCCGGCTCCCAGGGCGTTGCCGCCGAGACGCTGTTCGCACGCACGCTGCAGTCGGTCGCGCTTCCGGTGCTGGTCTCGGCCGTCACCAACGCGATCGGTTTCGGATCGTTGGTGATTCATCCGATCCCGGCCATCGCCGGGCTCGGGAAGTTCGCGGTGCTCGGCACCGCCGTGGTCACGATCGGGTGTTTGCTCGGCATTCCGCTGGTGTTCCTCTGCCTGCCTACCACCAAGCGCACAGCGCCGGGCACCGCCGCCGATCGCGCGGCCGGCGAAATGCCGCGCCTGGACCGGCTGGTACACCGGGCCGGAACGATCGTCATCGACAATCGCGGCAAAGTGCTGACGCTTGCCGCCTCGATCACGATCATCGGCGGCTACTTTGCCGGCCTCGTGACGGTCGATACCGATTTTCTCGAGGCCTTTCGCGAAGGCTCGCCGGTGCGGACGAGCTTCCAGGCGATAAGCGAGAAACTCGCCGGACCCAATCCGATCGCGGTCGTGATCTCGGGTCCTACGCCGGGCTACTTCCGCAACATCGCCGCGCTGCGGCGCGTGAACGATTTTCAGGAGTTCTGCGAAGAACTCGACGGCGTCGGCAAGAGCATCTCGCTGATCGATTACATGGAGGAGATCGACCTCGGATTGCAGAGCATTCCGGGCGAAGTCTCGGTCGATGACAACGGTGCGGTGGTCGAGCAGCCGCCCGCGAAGAGTTTCTGGGAGGCGCCGGCCGAGCAGCTACCGCAGATCTTCCAGTTGGTGGCGGCCAGTCCGCGCACGTTCTCGGGGCTCGTCGACCGCGACTTCCGGCGTCTGCACCTGACGCTGCGCACGTCGCTGACCGGTTCGCGCGAAACCGCCCATCTGGTCGAGCAGATCAAGAGTTACGCGTCGGTGGTGTTTCCGCGCGGCGTAGACGTTCAACTCACCGGCACTCTCGTGGTGATGAGTTCGATTTCCGATCGCATCTTGCAGGGGCAGGTCGAAAGTACCGCGCTGGCGTACGGCATCATCTTCGTGTTGCTGGTGGCAATGTTCCTTTCGTTGCGTGTCGGCGTCGTCGCGATGATCCCCAACATCGTTCCCAACGTGTTGTTCTTCGGCGTGATGGGGCTCGGCGGCATCGAACTCAACCTGGCCACCAGCATCATCGCGGCAGTCGCACTCGGAATTTCGGTGGACGATACCGTGCACTACATGGCGCGGTTGAACCGCTTGGTGAAGACCAGTCCGAGTCAGCGCGAGGCGCTGCTCGGCACTCTCGGGCTGATCGGCCGTCCGGTAGTCGCCACCACGCTGACGCTGGCGGTGGGCTTTCTGGTGATGATGACATCCAACTTCGCGATCATCAGTTCGTTCGGCTGGTTGACCGCGATGACGATGCTGATCGCGATGGCGTGCAACCTGTTGTTGCTGCCGGCCATCCTGGCGACCGTGCCGGTAGTCAGCGTCTGGGATCTGGCTTCTTCGCGGCTCGGTCCGCGCCCGCACGTGACGATACCGCTTTTCGAGGGCCTCGGCCGCCTGGGTGTGCGCCTGGTGGTTCTGCTCGGGCGCTTGCGCACGTTTTCGCGCGGGGAATACCTGGCTCGCAAGGGAGAAGAAGGCCACGAGATGTACTTGCTGCTGTCGGGTAACGCCGAAGTTCAACTCGAGAGCGGCACCCACATTCCGCTCGGGCGCGGCGGCATCGTCGGAGAAATGGCAGTGCTGCGGCGTTCGTTGCGCGGCGCCGACGTCTTGGCGACCGCCGACGTCGACGCGTTGGTGATCGACCAGGATTTCCTGCGTCGTCTGCGCATCCGCTATCCGCGGCTGGCCGCCAAGTTCTTCCTCAATGTCGCGCGAATTCTCAGCGATCGGCTCGACGAAGCCAACCGCCGACGGTAGCAGCCTGTTGAAAATGGCCCCCGAGCGCGGAGCTGGCGACGCGCGAGGATCACGCATGTCTACTCGGGCTCGCCCCGCGCCAGCTCGGGGCTCGTGCGCGCGAAACCACTCGCTACGACGTAGCTCCGCTCGCGCCTCCACTCGCGGCTTTGCGCGCGCGCCTTGCATCTGGGTTATTTTGAACAGGCTGGTGGAGGGTTTTTCACCAGACTGGTAGCGCGACGGTGTGGGCCGCGGCGGCGACGGATTCGCGCAGGGAGCTTCGTTGCTGTACGCGTGATGGTGATGAGCAAGACGAGCAAGGGCGTACACGAACCCGGAGCTGTCGATCGCCGATCGAAGCGGTGCACGGCCGCGCTCGCAGCAGTCGCGCTGGCGGCGGCCGGCTTCATCGGCAGTGTTGCGAGCGTTGCCGCCGGCCCTTCGGATGATGCGGCGGGTGCGCCTGGGCTGCCGCCTTCGATGCTGCTGTTCGGCGACGAGTACGATCCTGACCGGCCGGTTCCACCGATTCCCGAACCTGAGGGCGCGGGCATCGTTGCTGCGACGTTGGTAGTGGCGGGGAGCGCTCAGGTGCTCGAGTACGAAGGCGACGCGAAAGATCTGGCGGCGGTCGTGGTCGACGTCCGTGTTGCGGCCGGCTCGACGACGCGCGATTTCACTGCGGCTTCGGTGCACGCGCGGGTTGCGCGGACGCGCCCGAGCGCAGACGCATCCAAACCCGGCCAGGCCGCACTGGCCGGCGCGTGCGTGCTGTCCAGCGACAGCGCCGTCACCGTGACGGTGGCAGCCGGCACGCGCCGCGCGGGCTGGACCGTGCACGTCGACGATCGCGAGTTCCTCTGCGCGGATGCCTCGGCGAGGCTGGCGGTGTTGATGCCGGGCGGGAGTTTTCGTCTCAGCGCCAAAGCAGGCAGCGACGCCGGAGCCCGCCTGTTGCTGGTCTTCGCGGCAAGCACGGCCGAACTGTCGGCCGTGGAGTTTCCCGGCGCCACCGTCGAGTTGCCGGCCGCAACGGCGCGCTGAGCGGGCGCACCGCAGGATTGAGTTCCGCTGCCGACCGGGCGATATTCCGCCACCATTTGCTGGCAGGAGCGCACGTCGGTGGCAGTCATTCGCAAGAAGACCGGTAACTTTCTCGAAGATTTCAAAGTAGGGCAGGTCTTTCGCCACAAGGGCGGCAAGACCGTGACCGAAGGGCTCTTCAACGCCTTCACCGAATTCAACATGACCACCAACCCGCTGCACAAGAACCGTGAGGCGGCGCGCTTGTACGGCTACGCGGACATGATCTGTCCTCCGGGCCTGGTCATGAACGTGGTGTTCTCTCAGACGGTGGAAGACGTTTCCGAGAACGCGCGCGCCAACCTCGAGTACATCGATATGCGCTTCGGCGCGCCGGTGTATCCGGGTGACACGCTCGAGTCCGAGACCACGATCTTGGGCGTGGCGCCGTCGTCCAAAGATCCCGACCGCGGCGTGGTGCACGTGGCGACGGTCGGACGCAAGCAGAGCGGCGAGGTGGTGATCGCGTTCGAACGCAAGGTTCAGGTCTGGAAACACGATCTGTCGGCGAAGGTAGAGAGCGCTGCACTGAGCGACAAGCCATGGGTCGCGTGCACGCCGTGGTTGCCGGCTTACGAGGCCGCGCGCGGCTACGCGGCCAAGGCCCACCTGTCCAATCGCGACACCTACTTCGAGGACTTTCACGCCGGCGACGTTTACGAACACTCGCGCGGCCGCATGGTGACGGACGAACACATCGCGCTGACCGCCCAACTCGACAATACCTCACAGGTGCACTGCAACCAGCACCTGATCGACCAGAACCCCGACAAGTACATCGGCGGGCGCCTGATCATCTACGGCGGCATTCCGTTCAACCTGTGCCTGGGCATCTCGTGCCCCGACATCGCCGATAACGCGCTGGCCGACATCGTTTACACCACTGGCCGTCACGTCGGACCGCTGTTCGCCGGCGACACGGTGTTTGCGGCGACGGAGATCCGCGCGACTCGCGACTATCCGGGACGCGCCGACCTCGGTGTGTTGGCGGTTACTCTGCGCGGTCACAAATTCCGCAAGCCCAAGGAAGCGGAACAGGGGCCGCAGAAGCTCGACATCTTCGTGCTCGAGCGCGAGGTGGCGGTCAAACGCCGCAGCCACTACGCCTGAGCAGCGCCGACGTCGGTCGTCGTCTGAGGCCGCCGGAATCCAGGAACGCAGGGAATCATGTCGGGCCCGCTGGCAAACTTTCTGAGCGAACACGCTGCGCGGCGCGGCACCTGGTGCGGTGCCGAAGCCGCAATGTCTTTCGGCGACACGCCCGCGGAGTGGGCAGCACTGGACTCCGGAGTCGGCCTGCTCGACGCGACATGGCGCCGCACGCTGATCGCGACCGGCGAGGATCGAGCCGTCTTTCTTCACGGCCAGACCACCAACGACATCCGTTCGCTGCCCGCCGGTCGTGGCTGTGCGGCGATGGCACTCACCGCTCAGGGACGGCCGCTGGCGCTGCTGGCGGTCTACAACGACGGCGAGCGGATGGTGTTGGTCAGCAGCGCGGCCGAGGTCGGCGCGACGCGCGCGGCGCTCGAACGTTTTCTGGTCGCCGACGACTGCGAGTTCGAGGAAGGGCCCACAACCGAAGCGCTGGCGCTGATCGGTCCTCGAGCCGGCGAACTCTTGAGCACGATCGGGGTCGACGTCACGGCTACGCTCGCAGATGGCGCGTCCGCCAGGTCGGCCGTATCCGGCGCCGCCCGCGCGCTGCCCGCACTCGATACGGCCGCCGCCGCTTGGGGCCTTTCGCGCGCGGTCGTTGCAGGGCAGGCGGTGTTGGTGCTCGCACGCGGCGATCTTCGCGTGCCGTGCTACGAACTCCACGCGGTCGACGAGGGCGGCAATGCCACCGATGCGGCACAGGTGTGGAAAGTGTTGCAACGCGCCGGGGCACGTCCCTGCGGTCTGGATGCCTACGAGATCGTTCGAGTCGAAAGCGGCACCGCGCGCTATGGCGCCGACGTGGACGAATCGCGGATCGCGATCGAGGCGCGCCTGGAGTGGGCGATCCATTTCGCCAAGGGCTGTTACGTCGGCCAGGAAGTGATCGAGAGGGCGGTGAGCCGCGGGCGCATCAATCATCTGCTGACGCTGCTTGCCTGCGCCGAGCCACCGCCGGTCGGCGCGCGCGTGTGCGGCGGTACCGAAGGCGACGTCGTGACGTCGTCGGTGGTGTCGCCGCGCCTGGGGCCGATCGCGCTCGCGTCGCTGCCCGCAGAACTCGCGCAAGCATCGCTGCGAGTTGCTGCGCTCGAAGGCGGCAGCGACGCCGCTGCAGTGGAGTTGGAAACAGAGGTTCGGCGGATTGCGGCGCGCGTGCTCGAATGGCCGCGGGCAACGGTGCTGGCCGGACGCGGCTGAGAACCGAGGCCGGCTAACAGCCTGTTGAAAATGGCCCATCTGCTGCGTTGCGCGCGAAACCACTCGCTACGACGTACCATTGACCGAGCCCCTCGCCAGCTCGGCGCTCGCGCCTCCGCTCGCGGCATTTCGCGCGCGCCTTGCATCTGGACCATTTTGAACAGGCTGATGGACGGTTTTTCAACACGCTGCTAGGAGTACGAGGGGAGGAGCAAGTGACGAAGCCCGACAACAGACCGCGCTGGTTCGTGCGCGGTGACATCGACGGTTTCTTCGGTCTTGCCATCGACAACTTGGTTCAGTTGTTGGTGATCCTGGCGCTGTGCCGCGGAGTGCTCGGCTTCGGCGACGAATTGCTGTTCGCGCGCATCCTGCCGGGCGCGGCGGTATCGGTGCTGGTCGGCAACCTGTTTTATTCGTGGCAGGCCTACCGCCTGGCCGCGCGCTCGGGGCGCAGCGACGTGGCTGCGCTGCCTTACGGCATCAATACCGTCAGCCTGTTCGCCTACGTCTTTCTGGTGATGCTGCCGGCCAAGCTCATGGCCGAGAGCGCCGGTGCCTCGGCCGACGAAGCCGCGCAAGTGGCGTGGCGCGCGGGCCTGGCCGCGTGCCTCGGCAGCGGCTTGATCGAGTGCGGCGGTGCGTTCGTCGCGCAGTGGATCCGCCGCCAGACACCGCGCGCCGCGCTGCTCTCGTCGCTGGCTGGCATCGCGGTGTCGTTCATCGCGCTCGGATTCTTCTTCAAGGCTTTTGCCGCACCGTTGGTCGGAATCGTGACGCTCACCATCGTGCTGGTCAGCTACTTCGGCCGCGTGCGTTTCGTCGGCGGAATTCCCGGCGGGCTGGTCGCGGTCGTCGCAGGCACGGCGCTGTGCCACCTCACCGGCCTCGGCGGCGCCAGCGACGAAGCCTGGCGATCGGCGTCGGCCAATCTCGGCTTTCGGCTTCCCACGCCGGTGCTCGGCGACCTGTGGCGGGCCACCGGCGCAGGCGACCTGGTCCGCTACTTGTCGATCATCGTTCCGATGGGCGTCGTCAACGTGATCGGGTCGTTGCAGAACATCGAGAGCGCCGAGGCGGCCGGCGACGGCTTCGAGACGCGTCCGTCGCTGCTTGCCAACGGCATCGGCACGCTGGCTGCCTGCGCGTTCGGGAGTTGTTTCCCGACTACCATCTACATCGGCCATCCGGGATGGAAGGCGATGGGCGCGCGCATCGGGTACTCGATTCTGGGCGGATCTTTTCTGACGGTCGTGTGCCTGACCGGCGCGGTCGGCGCGATCGCTCTTGCCGTCCCGATCGAGGCCGGCATGGCGATCGTGCTGTGGATCGGCATCGTGATCGTCGCGCAAGCCTTCGAAGCTACCCCGCGTCACCACGCGCCGGCGGTTGCGGTCGGGCTGCTTCCCGGCATCGCGGCGTGGGGAGCGTTGATGTTGAAGACCGGCATGCGCGCAGCAGGTGTCGGCTCTGCATCGGGCCCGCCTTTTTCGGTGGCTTTCGAACGCGCGCTGTCGGGCTTCGACGTTGCCGGGCGCGGCGCCTTCGCGTTGGAGCAGGGCTTCATCTTCACCGCGATGATCCTGGCGGCGGTCACCGCCGAGATAATCGAACAGCGTTTCGTGCGTGCAGCGGTCTGGTGTCTAGCCGGCGCCGCGCTGTCGTGGGTAGGCCTGATGCACGCCTATGTGTGGACACCGGGCGACACGGTGGTCGATCTGGGCTGGGGCAGCGGAGCGCCGTGGGCAGTGGCGTACGCAGGCGCCGCGATCGTGCTGGCGTTGGTGCCGAAATTGGGACGACCCGGGATCGGCCACTGAGTCGCCGCGGCGTCGCTGGGCGGAAGCTGGGACCCGATCGCGCAGTTGCTCGAAGGCAAAGAGGCGTCCGCCGCAACCGCGCAGCGGCTGCCGTATCTGGCGTTCTAGCGGCCGGGCCAGATCCTGCGGGTCTGCTACAGGTGTCCGGGTGAGCGCGCGAGTTCAGTGAGGATAGCGTCGATCTTGGCGGTGACGCGTGGCTCGGGATAGCGGTCTCGAAGCTCGCGCAGTGACTCGGCGGCTCGATCGAAGCGCGCGATTGCCTCGGCGATCAGCCGCGAGTCTGTGGCAAGAAACGCTTCTAGTTGCTGGGCATCGCCCGAGATGCGCGCGGCGAGGGCGGCAAGAGCCGCCCGCTTTTCCGAAGGATCCTGCCCCGTCGCCGTGAGCGCGGTTCGTAGCAGAACAGGCGGCACCTCGAACCCGGCTTGCGAAGAAGTCACAGCGCCCGAAGCTCGGCGCGCTGCGGCCGTGGCCGGGTCGCCCAGGACGCGCAGCCACAGCAGGCGATCTTCACCGGTCGTGGGGTCGCGCACCGCTCCGGTCATGTAACTTTCGCGCGAAAGAAGGCGGCGCAGCAGTGCGCCAAGCGGGACGTCGCGGTAGGTCCCTCCCACGGGCCGATCCTCGGCGTCGTAGTAGTCGAGAGTGGCGCCTGCGCGCCAGCAGAGCTCTTCGATGATGGCGCGAAGTGAAGGAGCGCGCCCGACGACGCTTGCGCGCTGATCGGTGTTCACGTTGATGACGAACTCGTCGGCGCCAGCGTTCGGGGTGCGGCAGAGGCAGACAACGAGCGAGCAAACCAGCAGCGCCAAAGCGTATCGCGCCGACGATGACATCGTGCGAGCGACGCGAGTCACATCAAGCGGCGTATTGAACGAGAACATGGCGCCTCTCATGCTCGCCAGCGCGATCTCAGGCAAACGCCGCCGTGACCGCGCGCGCGCCAACGAACATCGCAAGGCGAGCCGCCGCGTCGCCGACAGCGAGTCTGCATGAGATTGCGCCCCGCAACGAAAAATCTTTCACAAAATGTCGTGGATGGCTTGACAGACCCAGGGGTACAGGGGGCTACAAGGGCTCAACTGAACGGTGCGAATGCAGAGCGTGCACGCTCTCGCACTCGCATTCTCGGTTCGACAGTTCGCCTCGAAAAACCAGTTGCTCCTCGCACTTTGCGGTGTTGCGGAGGGCTACAGCGCTACGAAGGGGTGCGTCGTGAATCAACGCTTGGTGCCCGTCTCGTATCTGCATGCGTGTGCCATATGGAGTGCATTTTTTCTCGCCGCGCACGCCGGCCTTGCACAGGCTACTTCGTGTACCGACATATGACCCGGCACCGGGGCGTGCACGATCGGAACGAACAAAGTCATCGAGTCCGGCTCTGTTCTCGACTGCACGGGGCGCGACTTGGTGATCGGCAATGCTGGCCTCCTCAAAGTCATCGACGGCTCCTTTTCGTTGCGTGCGCACAACCTGACGGTCAACGGCCCCTCGGCTGCGATCTTGGCTGTCCAAGGGAGCCAGCATGAATCCGGGGCGATCTCGATAGATCTGACGGGGAGTCTGTCGCTCGCCGGGAAGGTGCGCGCCAACGCAGCCACGGACAGCGGCGGAGATATTTCGATTCACGCCGACGGTGACATCACGATCTTGGAGAGTGGAGACGATGGCGTCGAAAGTGATGGTACAGCGGCCGGCGTAAGCGGTGGATCAATTCACCTTGATGCCGGCGGTTACGTCCTCATCCAGGATCCGGTCCACGCTGCGGGCGCTGATAGCGGTGCGGATGCGGCCGGAGGTCTGGTCGAGATTCGCGCGGGCGGCGATATCGTCGCGAATTCCGATGGACACATCGCGGCGCCAGGCCGAAGCGGCGGAGGCGGGACCGTCGAACTGGTGGCGGGTGGGAGCATCGTCCTCGACGAACACATCGATGTTTCAGGCCGCGGCAACGATGCGGATGCCGGAGACATCCAGTTGGAGGCCGCGGGCGGTATCTCCATGTCGTTGCCGTCGACGGCTCACGGCGGAGTCGGTGCCGGGGGTGGCGCCGCCGCCGGCGGCTCAATATCGCTGGAGGCGGGCTGCGGCGGCGGCTCGGTACAGGGCGGCGCCGTCTTGGTCGGCGCCAGTATGGACTTGACCAGTGGCGAGACCGGCGGGGGAGGTGCCGCTGGCGGCACTTTCAGGGTCGAAGCGAGCGGTCCGGTCACCATCGGCGACGGGGTGCTGATCGACAGCCACCCGCTGAGCGGCGCCGGCTCCGGCGGTGCGATCTCGATCCGTTCGGCGGCGGCGGTGACGATATCCTCGGGCGCGCGTCTGGACACACGAGGGGGCGCGGCTGTGCCCACCGGCGCGGGCGCAAACATCACCCTTGATGGGTGCACGGTACAGGTCCAACCCTCGGCGACGCTCAACACCAGCGGGATGTCTGGCGGTGGAATCTCGCTGATAGCTCAGAAACTGGCTCCCGAATCCGGCACTCAGCCGCTCTTTGTCAGTTCCACCGCTTCGCTTGTCGTGAACGGAACCACCGCAGCGCGGAACGGTTCGATATCGCTGGCAACCTTTTCCGACGGGCCGGGCGAGTGTACCAACGAACCGACGAAGGAGTGCTGGGCGAATGAGGACTGCACCGTGGGTTGTCAGCAGGGAAATTGTGTCGGCGCCAACCCGAACACCGAAGGAACAACCACCCAATTCAGCGTTGCAGTCACTCGTGGCCACGTAAACGGCAGCGGCTCTTGCGCGTCGGCCTGCCAGTAGGAGTGAGGGACCAGTCATGTTGCAGTTTGGCCGTCCTTCGCACCGTCTCCTCGCAGCATTCTTGACACTCGCAACGTCGGCCATGGCTTCGGTCGCGCTGGCAACGGATCCGCCGCCGCCTCAAAATGTCGTGGTGATACTTGCCGACGACGTAGACTGGGCAGACCTGCCATTCTTCAGCGAGCCCGTGGTCTGGCCGAACCAGGATCAGCCGGTGACGGATCCGGCCAACCCGCCGCGCGGTGACAACGACCCGGGGGTGGGGGACATTCGGGAAGCCTTCTACCGGCGTCCCGACCTGAATCGGACCGCGGCGCGCATGATGGCGAATCCGGACGGTTCGCTTGGGCGCCTCCGCTACGCGGCGCCCCCGGATGTGCCGAACGAGCCCTTGGTGGCGCCGGTCGATCTCGACCGGGCTCCGCAGAACGAAAACACCGATGAGACCGCCGATGGGTTTCGCTACAAGGTCAACGAGCCGGCCTGTCGCGACACTTCGGTTGCTCCCGGAAGCAATCCTGCCTGCCCACCATCGCGAGACGTGGTTTCGGGATTCGGAGGGCTGGGCCGCCTTGCGCGCGAAGGCGTGGCCATGCCGCGCTTCTACGCGAACTCTGCGCAGTGCGCACCTTCGCGAACCGCTTTCATTACCGGCCGTCATCAGCAACGCTCGGGTGTCAACAGGAACGGCGACAACTTGAACCCCGCTACCAGCGTTACCTTTGCCGAGCTTCTCAAGAGCGGTTGCGCCAGGGGGAATCCGCACGCGTGCTATCGCACCGGCTTCTTCGGCAAGTGGAACCCGTCCGACGATGACAACACGCCCTGGCAGCAGGGATTTGACGAGTTCGTGGGCTTCCAGAGTGCCGCCCGGCCATACTTCTCCAGGGGCAGAGCCTCGTGCAGTCCACCGCTCGACTTGGTTTCCGAATCCGCGAAACCCAAGCCCATCTTGGTCTGTCAAGGACTGCGACGCGACTACCCGTGCACTACCAACGCGGATTGCCCTTCTGGAACCGCACCGAACTCGTGTGCTCCATACGAAGAAGAGTGCAAGCCGATGGTGTGTGATCCCGACCGTCGGTATTGCTTCAACCCGAACGCCTCGCATGTGTGCACCCAGGATAGCGAGTGCGCCGTCGCTCCCAACGATTGTCAGTACGGCGCCTGCATCGGGGCATGCCGCGCGGCCGGCCGATATATCGGCACCAAGAACTGGACGACGTGTGAACCCACCATCGCCAGGGGCAGGTTGGATTGCTGCGCTCCGGTGCGTGGGTTCAGCATTGCGAATAAAGCGCACCAGTTCGCGTTCCAAAACAAGAAGATCGTCGTCGATCCGGTGGTCGTGCCCAACGTTCTGAGGCCGGTAACGTTTTCGACCCGCGGGTCGTCGGCTGGCAACATCTGCAACGACGATGGACCTCTCGACCCCGGCGCTCTGGATCTGTGGCCAGACTACCCGCCCTCCTACGAGCGGTGTCTGTATTCCGACAGGCTGGTACGCGATTTTGCCCGCAACTTTCTGATTCGACGCCTGTACGAGCCGGACGTTCCGTTCCTGCTCGTAGTGACTCCCAAAGGCGCTCACTTGGCAGTCGATGCACCTCCGCGGACAGAGGCGCACTACGAGACAATGGACAAACTGAATCCGAACCGACCAGGAGACAACTCCAAAGAATACTGGGCGGTGCTCGAAGAGCTCGATGCGGTAGTCGGGACGATTCTTCAGCAACTGGACGGAATGTGCGGCTCGAGAAGCGCGGAGTTCCCCAACGCAGACGAAAGCCTGGTGGGCAAGCTCTGCAGCGCCAACACCGACTGCGGGACCGGAGGACATTGCGTCAGCCACCGCGACGACACGCTCGTTCTGTTCACGAACGACAACGGCAGTCCGGGCGAAGGGTGGGGGCAGCCGGACCTGAGAGGTTCGAAGCAGAGCACTTTGGAAGGCGGTACGCGAGTCGGGCTCCTGGCGCGCGGGCCTGGACTGCAGATCGGCCATCTGACTGGCCAGACCACGGGGGGGCGGGCGAATGCTGTCAGCAACTCCGTGGGCGGCCTCATCGATATCTTCTCGACGGTTGCCGAGGCCGCGGGATATCGAGGAGACGATCTTGATGACGCCGGCAGGGCGAGGGTACATACTTACCACGGCACCGATGTCATCTGCTCTATGGCGGAAGAATGTCAGGGACCCGAAGGGAACCGGCACTGCAGCAACTCGGGCGCGACGTGCGTGACGAACAACGATTGCACTGCGACCTGTGAGTCGTACGGTATCGACGGCCGCAGCTTGATCTCGGTGCTGAACGGAACGGGCGAGGCGGTGACCGTCGGAACCGAACAGGACCCACACAGGCGCAGTTTCGGTTACATGAACTACCCAGCTTCCGGCGAGCCGAGCAACGCGGTCACCGCGCGCGACAGGTACTTTCAGCCGTGCGACACGAATGACGACGGCGAAGTGTCTGTGTCCGAGGCGACCAATTGCCCCTCGGCGAGTCACGTTTGCAGCTACGAGGGCACGTTCTGGCGCAGCGGCGCGGTGACGCAATACACGCGGGTTCATCATGGCTCGTCGTGCAGGGCGTGCAAGCCGGGCGGACCGGAGATTACCGATTGCACCGCGGAGCGATGCGAAGTGGTTGGGAAGATGTGCCATTCTGCGATGTCCGCCGACGACGATTGTCGCGACTTGGCCAACACGGGAGGCGGAGTTCCGTTGGCGAGCGCGTGCGGCCTGCCGGACGCGCAACGATGTCGAGGAAACGCCGACTGTCCCAAGAACGAGTTGTGCTACGGCGACGTGGCCGTCAAGTGCGCGACTTGTAGCGCAGCGTCGTGGAAAGCCCGCGGCAACGACGATGTTGCCAACACGACGGAGCTATTCGATCTGGCAAGCAACCCCGAAGAAGACCCGAAACAATACGAAGGCGACCCGCAAGCTCAAGACTACTACGGCACCGACGGCCACCTCAATTGCGCGACCCACACTCTTGGCGAAGAGTGGCAGCAGACGCGAATACAGATGACCCGCAGCGAACTCGGGAGCCGGCTGGCGGCTTGGCAAGGCTGCGTAAGCGATTCGTCGAAGCTGGGTCAGGACTGCGAGACGCCAGTGCCGCCGCAAAGTGAATGATCGGGCCTCCGCGCTCTGCGACGAAAGCCAATGGACCGGATGGTGACCGGAAGTTTATGGTGAATTTGTGATGCAACGGGAGATTGGACGATCTTGCGCGAAGCTGGCCGACGTGCGGGCCTGCGCCCACAACAAGCGGGCGTGGGCGCGGGATCGCTATCGCGCAGCGGTGATTGTCGCGCTGGCCTCGTGTGCGTCGTTGTATTGTGCGGACCAATCCGTCGCTCTCATGACCGCGGCACGCCCGAGCGTAGTCAATTCGAGTGCCGGCACTGACGATCCGACGTGGTTGGCGTCGAGTGAGTTGCATGTTTCGGTTGCCGGTGCTGGAGGAGTATTTGTAGGTGTGTACAGTTCACACGACTCGCTTGGCGGAACGATAGGAACAGACCTGGATATTCTTGCCGTGCGCTCGACCGACGGCGGGCGGACTTGGTCGAGTGCGGTATCCGTCGATTCGGCCGCGGCTACGGACGGGAGCACGCCCAACGCATACGCCGCACTGTCCACGAATGGGGAAGGCGTGTGGAACGCGGTATGGAGCGACAATGGCAATGCCGCGATCGCTGCTCGGTCCGTCGATGATGGAGCGACGTGGAGTCCGAGAGTTGTGATTAGCACGACTGGGTTTTCTCCCGCCGACATAGTATCTTCCGGATCGGTTAGTGTTGTTGTGGGAGAGACTGCCGACCTGCCGGGCTACGGTAACGATGGCGACGTCTTCTACGCTCGTTCGAGCGACGGCGGGGCATCGTGGTCCACCCTAGCCGCTCTGAATCCGGACGCGGCCTCCGACGGTGATACAGACGGCTGGCCGCGCGTCGCGACCGACGGTGCGGGCAACTGGGTTGCGGTTTGGGAGCAGTTCGACCAAATCAGAGCGGTTCGCAGCACCGACGATGGCGTGTCTTGGGGATCATCGGTCGTCGTGGGGCTGGAAGGTGTTTCGGGAGGTTCCAACCCTGTCGATATCGCCACAGACCGCAACGGTCGTTGGATCGCGATTTGGGAAACGTACGGCGTGCAGAGCATCGAGGGGATCGCCGGAGGGGATACCGATCTCGCCTACGCAGTGTCCACCGACGTCGGGCTCACCTGGACCACGCCGAAAGCGCTACTCGGCGACGAGTCGACGGATGACGCGTACGAGAGATCGCCCAAGCTGGAAGCAAATTCTCGCGGTGAGTTCCAAGCCGTATGGCGCCAAAGCCTCGATTCGTTCGGCGGGACCGTGGGTAGTGCAGGGATATACGACGCCGACATATTTGGCGCGCGCTCGCTCGATGGGGGCGAGCATTGGAGCGGTCGGGCATTGGTCAACGCCAACGGCGCCCACGACGCTCAGAACTCCTACGATGCCGAGGCTGATATTGCGGTCGATCAATCCGGCAATTGGCTCGTCGCGTGGATGTCGAGCGACTCGCTCGATCAGACGATAGGAGAAGACACAGATGTTCTTGCGAACGCATCCCACGACGACTGCCCGGCGGCACCTCGAAACGATTGCGCCGCGGCCTCTTCGCCTCGCGGGTCGCGTCTGACCGTAAAGAACGGTCCGGGCGGAAAGGATAGGCTGATCTGGAGTTGGTCAGGCGCGGCGACGCTCGCGGCGGATTTTGGGAACCCCACAGCGAGCGGCGGCTTCACGTTGTGCTTGTACGACAAGGTCGGCGCGGATCTGCGGCTCGTGTTCGAGATGGACGCGCTCGGCGCCGTAACGTGCAACGCTGCGGGCTCTGCGTGCTGGAGCACGACCGCGAGCGGCTTTCGCTACAAGGATGGCTCCAATCGCAACGGCGCGACCAAGGTGTTCACGGCGACGGCTGGGTCGGGAGAGAGCGGCAGATTCCGGGTGACCGGCACCGGCCCAACTCTTGCTCTGCCGACGCTGCCGCTAGCGCTGAGTCCACAGGTGCAGACGCAACTCATCAATACTGCAACGAACGCGTGTTGGACAGCTACCTACTCGGCGGCGGTGCGCAACGACACGAGCCAGTTCAAGGCCCGCTCTGACTGACCGCCACAGCATTTTTCGCGGAGCAACCCACACCCCGAGATAGCGCCATGGCCAGCGGCGTTGGTGGCGGATCATAGTGCGGCATGTACCCTGACCGCGTCGAACTCATAGGCCTTTCGCTTTCGGTGTGGAATGCGGCTTTCCTGCTGGCCTCACTCTGCGGCTACTTCACGCTTCGTGTGGCGGTATCGGCCGAGGATCCACCTCTGAACTTCGTCGCCGTTCGCTACCTGGCAAGTTTGTACCTGAGCGCTCTTGGTGCGCAGTTCTTCGCGTACGCGTTCGACGCCAATACATCGCTGCGGCCGCCCTGCGAGGTCAGCTACGCTGCGTACTATCTCAACCCTCTGGCCGGTCCCAAGACCCTCTACGGCGCCGTCGTGCTGCTGCCGGTGGCCGTGGCGGTGGCCAGGATCGGCAGCGAGCTGAATCTTGCACGTGCTCTGGACGTGTGGACCCCGGCGCTGTTCGTAGTGACGGCTGTGGCTCGCGTCGGCTGCTTCCTTCAAGGCTGCTGCTACGGAGTGCGCGCGTACTGGCTCGGAGTGTCGTTCCCCGCCGGCTCCCCCGTCTACTACGAGCAGCTTCGCGCGGGGCTCATCACGCAAGGATCGGCATCGCTCGGCGTGGTACCGACGCAGGCTATCGAGGCCGCGTTCCTGGCGTTGACGGCGGCGGCCGCGATGAAATGCCTGCGCGCCAGCTCGCGCGGCACGAGAGACGGCGCGGTGTTCGCGGCCGCGGTCGCGGCGTACTCGGCCTTTCGCTTCGTGATCGAGTTCGCGCGCGGCGACGCCGAGCGCGGTATCTACAGCGGACTGGCAACCTCACAGTGGATCGCCGTTGCGGTAGTGGCCGCATCGCTGGCCGCACTGCTACGCCGGGTGCGCGCATGATCCGCCTGCCGCTGCTGTTTCACCGTCCGCGAAGTCCGCTGTGGTACCTGGCGCTGTGGGCTCCGTACATCGCGATCTACCAGCTCACCAACCGCTTCCCGGTCTTTGAGCGGCACCAACTGCCGATGACGGCCATCGACCGGGCGGTGCCGTTTGTGCCGGCGCTGGTGGCGCTCTACTTGATGTATCTGCCGCTCTACTGGTGGACGGTGGCGCGCTCACCCGACGATCAAGAGGCCAACCGCATCTTCTACGCATCGTACTTTCAGATGCTCCTCTGCCTGCCGCTGTTCGTGCTGCTGCCGGTACAGATGCCGCGCGAGTTGTTCTACGGGCCGCACACCATCGGTTGGGCCGACGCGCTGTGGCACTGGTTCGACGGCCCGGGCAACTGCCTGCCGAGCCTGCACGCGGCCAACTGCCTGCTGTTCATGCACTTCAATCGCACGCGGCCGGCGCCGCGGTTCCATGGTGCACTGGCAGCGGCGATCATCGCTTCGACGTTGCTGGTGAAGCAGCACTACGCGGTCGATCTGATTGCCGGAGCTCTCGTTTATGCGGCGACGGCGGCATTCCTACGGCGTGTGGAGATCGTCGGAACAGAAGGATCGGTGAGTGGCGCTGCGCAGCACTTCCTGTTTCGGGGTGTCGAGGAGTCCGAGCATCTCTGCGGCGATGACAGCCAGGATGACGCGCCGGATTTCGAGGCGCAGCAGCGTCGCCAGTTCAATTTTCGTTGTCCGCCGTGGCGCGGATGAACCCGTTCTCAGCCGGTCGCCCGCTGCATCGAGTTGACCTGCGACGTTGGTTTGACGATGCCCGGGCGCTCGCCAACGTCAGCCGCGAAGCCGCGCGACGCTGAACGCGTCGCCGCCTTGTTCGTCGGAGGCCGGCGCGCAGGCGCTGACGTAGCGCGACTCGGCCAGTGCCTTGCGAATCGCACTTCGCAGTGCGCCGGTGCCGTGGCCGTGCAGCACGAACACCACGTCGCGGCTGCGCACCATCGACTCGTCGAGGAAGGCCTCGAGCATGGCGAGTCCCTCCTCGACGCGCACTCCGCGCAGGTCGAGTGTGTTGTCTGCGATGCGCAGCGCGGTTTCCAACGAGGCAGCACTGTCACGCTCTGGCGCGCGCACCGACGGCGTTGCGCCGCGCCCGCCGGCGGCCGATTGCTCGCCGCGTGGCATCGACCTGCGGGGCTTGTCGGCGGCGCCGGCCTTGGCGGTGACGATCTCCACTTCCTCGGGTCTTGCGCGCACGGTCATCACACCCGCGCGAACTTCCACCTCACCTGCGCGAACCGCCACGACCTCGCCGGTAGTTCCGAGACCCGAAAGACGCACGCGGTCGCCGACCGCCGGCGCCGGTCCCGGCGAAGATTCCGGTACTCTGAGCGAGGCGACCAGAGCGCGTGCCTGGTCGATCGCGGCGCGCGCGTCGGCGGCGCGCTCACGAGCAGGGGCGGCGTTGAGTTCGGTAACGGTGCGGCGCACTTCACGTTCGGCGGCGCGCAGCCGCTCGAGGAACTCCGCGGCTTGCTGCTGTTCGATCTCGCGCGCGCGGCCCCTGATCTTGTGCTCTCGCTGCGCCAACTCGTGTTCGCGCTCGAGCAGCGCTGATTCGCGCGCGGCGAGCGTCGCGGCGGCCTGGTCGGCGTGTCGCAACGACTCGCGTGCGCGCTCGCGCTCGGTCTCGAGAGCGGCCAGCGCGTCGTGCAGCGCGCGCTCACCTTCGTCCATCAGCGCCCGCGCCCGTTCGATCAATGGCGCGTCGAGGCCGACGCGTGCGGCCGCGGCCAGCGCGTGGCTCTCGCCGGCAGTGCCGGGCACCACGCGGTAGGTCGGTTTGCCACCCTGGTACTCGAGTGCGGAGACCTCTACGCGAAGGTCTTGCGCACTCATCGCTTTGACCTGGCCGTAGTGGGTCGTCACGACGGCGCGCGCGCCGGCGTCGGCGAGGCGCTCGATGATCGCACGCGCCAGCGCGCCGCCCTGGGCCGGGTCGGTACCCGCGGCGATCTCGTCGAGCAGCAGCAGCACGGCGGGGCCGGCGCGATCGAGCATCGAACGCAGCGTGGTCAGGTGTGCGGAGAAGCTCGACAGACCTTCGTGCACGGTCTGCGTGTCGCCGATGTCGGCGAGGACTTCGTCGAACAGGTCCACGCGCGACCCGGCGCCGGCCGGCACGAAGCAGCCTGCGCGCACCAGCAGAGCGCACAACCCGATGGTCTTCATTGCCACCGTCTTGCCGCCGGCGTTGGGCCCGGTCAGTACCAACACCGGCCGCTTCTGCGACAGCGACAGATCGTTGGGGACGACGCCTTCCTGGGTCAGTGCCAGCACCGGGTGGCGCGCCATGCGTAGTTCGACGACGGCGCCGGTGCCGACCGACGGACGGGTGGCGTCGAGGCGTGCGGCAAAGCCGGCGCGTGCGCACGCCACGTCCAGTTCGGTGGCTGCCGCGAGCGCTGCGTGCATGGTT
>Ga0172375_10000414_pt1 | contig 69847 bp, 45 predicted proteins | sample LakKiv1m_FD_114537 | JGI IMG/M metagenome (GOLD analysis project Ga0172375, IMG submission 114537) | Freshwater microbial communities from Kabuno Bay, South-Kivu, Congo - kab_092012_11.1m | ecosystem: Environmental > Aquatic > Freshwater > Lake | place: Democratic Republic of the Congo... | reverse complement strand
TTCTTTATTTAAAATGATATTTGACGGTTTAATATCTCTATGAATAAATCCTTTTGAATGTGCGTAACCAATACCGAGCAGTAATTGCTTGATTATATAGATCACATCATATAAATTAAATCTGCCCTGACGTTCAATAACTTTTTCAAGACTTTCACCTTCTACGTATTCCATCACAATACCAAGCAGATTTGAATATTCAATAAAACCGTGTACCGTTACAATATTGGGATGGGATAGTTTAGCATGATTCTTAGCTTCGCGCTTAAATCTTTCAATGAATCTTTCTTTATCTAGCACTTGGGAGTTTAACATCTTAATTGCAACATATCTATCAAGCTTTGTGTCAAAAGCTTTATAAACAATCCCCATTCCTCCCTTTCCCAAAACAGAGACAATTCGATAATTCTCAATCATTTTACCAATTAGATTTTCCATACCTTATCATTAACATTTATTAAATCTAATATAAGAAATTCTCCTTTTTCTTTTGTTATTACTAATTGAAATAAGTATCAAAATCGCTTTCTTTGTTTTTTCTTATCATTTAACTAATTTTGCGAGCCCAATGCGAGACTGGCGGAATTGGCAGACGCGCTAGACTTAGGATCTAGTATCGAGAGATGTGGGGGTTCGAGTCCCCCGTCTCGCACTAATTACTTATTAAAACACTACAACAACGAGGTATTTTTGGATATTAAAGTAAATCAACTATCAGATTCTCAGCAAGAAATCGAAGTAAACTTAAATTATGATGAAATTCTTCTGGAAATCAATGATGCTTATAATGAAGAAAGAAAGACCATTACCATAGACGGTTTTCGAAAAGGAAAAGCGCCAATGGGAATGATTAAAAAACTTTATGGTGAAGCTATTGAATATAAAGCAAGTGAGAAAATCGCAAATAAAAAATTTTGGGATGCTGTTGATCAACAAAATTTAAAACCTATTAGTACACCACAAATGATGGACCTTGATTTTGTCCCCGGAACTAAATTAGCCTTTAAGGTTAAGTATGAAATAAAACCAAAACTCGATCTTAAAAATTATAAAAATTTAGAAATTGATAAGCCAATCTTCAAAATAAAAAATGGTGAAGTTGAACGAGAAATTGATTTCTTATTAAAACCGTATTTTAAATTCGAAACTGCCGATAAAATAGAAAGCACAAGTTTTAGAATTACAGTTAACCTGCAAAGGAATGATGCCCAGGGTGTACCTATGATTGGGCACCGAAGTGAAAATATGGTCATTGACTTAACTGATGAAAAAGTTAATCCCCAGATAAAAGAAAATGCACAAGGTAAAAAAGTCGGTGAATCATTCAATTTTATTTTTACCGATGAACATTACCACGGTGAGGAACTCCATAAAGAGGAGTTCAATTATGTAGCCGATGTTGTTAAGATAGAGAAACAAGTTAAACCTGAACTCACAGAAGCAATTATAAAAAAAATCTCGAGTGATAAAGCTGCTACTCCGGAAGAGCTTAATTCATTCCTCAAAAAAAATATTGAGGATTACTACATCAAACAATCTGAGGAAATTTTTACTAACAACTTACTTGGTGAAATTGTAAAGAATAATGACTTCACTCCCCCTCCCGGCTATGTTAGTTCAGTTCATAAAAGAATGGTTGAATTGGAAAGAGAAAATTCTAAACGCTACAAAATGCCAAACTTCGATGAACATGCTGTTGCTGAGTACTATAAACCTAGAGCCGATTGGAATGCTAAATGGCAGATCATTTTGGAGAATCTTGCCGAAGCTGAAAATATCAAAGTCGAAGATTCAGAACTAGAAGAATTAGCTAAGAAGGAAGCCGAAACTATTGGTATTTCTGTAGCAAAACTTGTAAAATATTATAAAGACTCAAACCGTTCTGAAATGTTACTCGAAGAAAAAGTAATTAAGTTCTTGAAAGAACAAACTAAGATCAAAGAAGTTGATGCTGAAGAAAAAATTAAAGAGAAAAAGGGAAAATCAAATGAAGCATAATATTCTTACACAAGATCAATTGAATCAAAAATTTGAAATTTATAATCAGCTTGTTCCCTATGTAATTGAACAAACTGGCCGCGGAGAAAGAGGAATGGATATTTTTTCTCGTTTGTTAAGAGAACGAATCATATTCCTCGGAACAGCAATTGACGATCATATTGCAAGCTTAACAATAGCACAATTACTTTTTCTTGAAGCTGAAGATCCTGATAAAGACATTTATCTTTATATAAATTCTCCGGGCGGAAGTGTATCGGCGGGACTTGCAATTTATGATACAATGAAATATGTCCGCTCAAAAGTTTCAACTATATGTGTTGGATTAGCTGCAAGTATGGGCGCCGTTCTGCTTGCAGGTGGTGAAGCGGGAAAACGTTCTTCCCTACCAAATTCTAAAATTATGATTCATCAGCCTTGGGTTGGCGGATTGCAAGGGCAAACTACAGATATAGAAATCCACGCGAAGGAAATGATAAAGACCAGAGAAACACTTTATAAGATTCTTGTTGAACACACAGGAAAGACTTTTGACCAGATTACTAAAGATTGTGACCGTGATTATTTTCTAAATGCTGAAGAAGCAAAAGAATATAAATTGATTGACAATATATTGGTTCATAGAGCGAGTCTGAATAACAATAAGAAATAACTTTTCGAAGGGGTTTTCAAACCCCTTTTTTATTTTAAACATATAATCATAATAAATACTGATATTGGAGAATTTACATGAGACCCTTAAAAATGTTCGTTCTTTTATTGTTTGTAATTTCAACTCAAATAATTTCCCAAGAAAAATTTTTTACAGTAGAAGATGTTGTTCAAGGTTCATTTAACAGATCGGCATTATCCGGTATGAGACAACTTAATTGGATTCCAAATACAGACAATTTTGCTTGGACTGAAGGAATGGGAGAAAAATCTATTTTATTAGTTTCATCACCAAAAAGTACTAAAATAGATACTCTGCTTAAGTTGACTGAATTAAATTCCTACTTCACTAAACAAAACGAGAAACCACTTTCTTCAATACCACCTATTAGTTGGGTATCGGCAGATGAATTTTATTTCTGGAACGGATTAAATTATTATTCCTTCAACATAAGATTTAAGAAACTTACAAAAGTAAATTCAATTCCTGACGGAGCCGATAATCAAACACTTTCACCAAATAAAAAATTAGTTGCGTATACAAAAGAAAATAATCTATTTCTTAACCTTAGTGATACTCAAAATATTCAAATCACTGCTGATAAAGATACAAATATTGTTAACGGACAATCAGTACACCGGAATGAATTCGGAATTAACGGCGGAATTTTTTGGTCACCAAATAATAATTTCATAGCATTCTATCGTATGGACCAAACTATGGTTACAGATTATCCCTTAGTTGATCTTACTTATACACCTGCTCGCTTAAAGTATATTAAATACCCAATGGCCGGGCAAACAAGTCATCATGTTACAGTTGGTATTTATGAAATCAAAACCGGGAAAACAACTTGGTTAAAAACGGGCGAACCTCTTGATCAATATCTAACTAATCTTGCTTGGTCTCCGGATGAAAAAACACTTTTCATTGCTCATCTAAATAGAGATCAGAATTACATGCAAATGAAGAAGTACGATATTGCAACAGGTGAATTGAAGAAAGTTTTGTTTGAAGAAAAAGATAACGAATATGTCGAACCGCTCAATCCAATAGTCTTCCTACCAAATTCTAATGAAAATTTTATTTGGGAATCACAAAGAGACGGATATAATCATATTTATCTTTATGATGTTGAAGGAAATTTAATTAAACAAGTTACTGATGGCAACTGGGTTGTATTATCATTTAACGGATTTGATAAATCCGGGAAAAATATTTTTATAACAGCAACTAAAGAAAGTCCGTTAGAAAAACATTTTTACCGCGTAAATCTTGAAAATGGAAAAATGGATCATCTAACTAAGGACAGCGGTACTCATAATGTAAACCCAAGTTCAAATTCAGAATATTTTATTGACACCTATTCCAATGTAACAACACCTCGTTTAATTAATCTTCTGAGCAAAAAAGGTGAATTAGTCAGGAATCTACTTGCAACAGATAATCCGTATAAAGATTATAAAATAGGAAACACAAAAATATTCAGTATAAAAAATGATGAAGGAACCGAACTGTATTGCAGGATGATTACACCGCCAAATTTTGATCAGACTAAAAAATATCCTGTTATTGTTTATGTATATGGTGGACCACATGATCAAGAAGTGACAAACTCTTTTGGTGCCGGAAGATATTTTCTATGGTTTTATCTGATGTCACAGAAAGGTTTCATTGTTTTCACTTTGGATAATAGGGGTTCGGCCAACAGAGGTTTAGATTTTGAGCAAGCAATTTTTCGTCACCTGGGAACGAATGAAGTTAAAGATCAAATGATAGGCGTTAATTATTTAAAATCGCTCCCCTATGTCGACGGAAATCGTTTCGGAGTTTACGGTTGGAGCTACGGCGGATTTATGACGACATCATTAATGTTAAGAACAAACGGCGCTTTCAAAGTTGGGGCTTGCGGTGGTGCTGTTATTGACTGGAAATTTTATGAAGTAATGTACGGAGAAAGGTATATGGATACTCCTCAAACAAATCCTGATGGTTACAAAGAAGCAAGTTTGCTTAATTATGTTGACAACCTGAAAGGAAAACTCTTGTTAGTTCATGGAACAAGCGATCCAACTGTAGTTTGGCAAAACACACTTTTATTTGCAAAGAAATGTTCCGAGCTAAATAAACCGTTAGATTATTATCCATATATTGGTTCAGGACATGGAGTTGGTGGAAAAGATGCGCTTCAACTTTATTACAAAATAACTGACTACTTTCTAGATAACCTTTGAGGTCATTGAACTTGAAAGAGATTAGAGTTAATTCCTCATGGCATTTTCAAGTCTTCAATAAAATGGTTATTTTCAGTTTAGAATCTGTGAACAATTTCAATAATTTTTTATAGTGAGCTTACTTTGACCGGAGCTAAATTAGATCTATTAATTAAGTTAAGTGAACTTTCTGAATATGCTCGCCGTGGTGATGAATTTTTACCGGATGAGATATGTAATTTTCTTTCCAACGATTTTGACTTAACAGGTGCTGCTCTTTTTTCTATTGGTGAAAACAATTCTTTTCATCCGATAGGTAAATCCGCCGGTGTTAAGAAAAATCAGCTCAAAGGAACTTCATTCATTTGTCCTAACTGTAAACATTTCTCCGGAGTTCAAAACAATACTTTAATTCTTGATAGCAATTGTTCTATTCATATTTCGGACAACCCTAGCAATGAAGGATGTTATTTGATCACTCTCTCAGATTTAGATAAGATGATGATCAAAATAGCGAAGAAGATTACGGTAAAACAAAACGATAAAGACAACTTAGAAAAAGCTATCCAGCTTATTTCATCATTAATTTTAATATGGTTAGAAAAACGCGGCGGGACAAAACATTCCACTGCTTCCCTTGCTAGAATTGTTACTGAGACTACTAATGAACTGAAGACTAGTTCAAATAACTTAATAAATTTGACCTCCTCCTTACAGCATGAAAATGTTACTTCACTTAAAAAGAACGCACAGAATATACTTTTGAACATTAATGATCTTAATGAAATTTCTAAAATTGAGTCTAACTCAGTTTCAAGAAATCAAAAAAGTGTAGATCTAGTTCCGATTATTAATGAGATTGTAGAATTATTTAAAAGAAATCTTGGTAATCGTAAAATTACTTTTTCGGTTACTGTTGATAAAACATTAAATAAATCTGTGATATTAGATGACCAGAAACTTCGTTATATATTAAGCAGTTTACTTTTTGTCTCAACAAATCTTACAACAAAAGGTGAAATTTCAGTTAATGCTTCTGTCATACAAAATAATTTAGTAAAATTTGTTATATCTGACACCGGGACTGTAATAGAGAATAAGATTATTGATAAACTATTCGATCCATTTACTCTTTTTCAAATGGAAGTATTTAAAAACTCACCTTTAACAGGACTGAGTTTAACATTAGTAAAAAAATACGTACAATATTTAGGCGGAGAAATTTCAACAACAAGTGGGGCTGGAAAAGGTACTACATTCATATTCACTATTAATGGAGAAGTAATGGCTGATATAGTAAACGGTATCTCACAATTACCCAAACCAACTTCGGTGAATAAAGTTCTTGTTATTGAGGATGATTATGCCACATCGAAGCTTCTGACAAATTATCTTACTAAATGGGGCTATAACCCGACAATTGTAAGTACTGAAGAACAGGCATTTGGTGTTATTAACAAAGAAGCGTTACTGGCAATCATTTTAGATATTGAACTTCCGAATATCAACGGTCTCGAATTATTAAAGAAGCTTCATGATAATACGCAGACAAAAAATACACCGGTTATTGTTTGTTCAATTGAACCGGAACAACAAAAAGCATTTATGATGGGCGCTGTTGAATATTTTATTAAGCCTATTAATTACAATTACCTTGTTGAAGTTTTAACTAGTTATAAACTCAGAAAAAATTCAAATGTTCTTTGTGTTGATGATGATGAACCGACTTTAAATTTAGTTAAACAAGCAATTGAGTCTGCAGGATTTATTGCAATAGCAGAAAATGTCTCCGCAAAGGTTATGGATAGAATTAAAGATAAAGATATTGATCTTGCCATTGTTGATCTTGATATGCCTGCACCAAACGGATTTGAATTGATCAAACTTATTAAGTCAGATAAAAAGTTTGCCCATCTCCCTATTATTATTTATACAGGTAAAGAAAATTACAGAGAGGACCTTTATAAGATTGAAGGATTATTTGAGGAACTGCTGGATAAGAGATCAACGAATATTGAAGATTTAGCCGATACTATAAATGTAATGATCAACCGTTACGAAACTCCTCCTCCTGTTGAAGAAGTAATGCACAAGGATAACGTAATCAAAATATTATTAGCAGAAGATTATAAACATTCTCAAATAATTGTTACTCGGTTGCTAAAGAAAAATAATTTTGAAAATGTTGTAGTTGTTGAAAACGGAGAAGACGCCGTTAAAATGGCTCATCAAGAAAAATTTAATTTGATCTTGATGGATATGCAGATGCCTATAATGAACGGCTTTGAAGCAACTGAAAAGATCCGCGAGATGCCGGATTATCGGGAAGTTCCTATAATTGCTTTAACAGCATTTGCTATGAAAGGCGACCGTGAAAAATGTTTGGAATCCGGCGCAACGGATTATATACCCAAACCAATTGACAGTAAAGAATTCATTGACAAAGTGAAATACTATACAAATGTTTCCGCCTAATCATTGTTAAAATAATTTCTGATAAAAAAAGTCCCGCTTTTGCGGGACTTTTTTTGAAAAATGATTTCTGAAATTATTTTTTCTGCAAAGTCATTTTGGGCAATGAAGTTGTACTCGGCTGGAAATCATTTATAGTATTAATTGTTACTCCTCCCGATGAAGAAATAACTAATTCGAATACACGCCAAGTATTATAACCATTAGGATTACTTGTTGGAATATTATATGCATAAAGTGAACCACCAATTATTAAAGTAACTTTAGCGTTGGATCCTGTTAACGGTGCTGAACTTTCACCAGAATAATTATGAACTATATATTTATATGTTCCGAGGAATTTTCTGTAAATTGTTACAACTTCGGGACCATAGCCATTCCTATCATCAGTATCTAGATTAGCGTACGGATAGCTGGTCGCAGTTCCTTTTGAACTCCAGTAAACATGCCCTGGACCTAGTGAATTATAGGTCGGAATATATAAATGGCTGTCAACATCATAAGGAGTTGCACCCCATGTTAATGTTATTGTTGCAATTGGAGGCGCTAAAACAATATCACCTATATCTTTTGTTCCACCTTGCGAAGTTGGGGTTGTTACTGTGATTGGCGAGCTAGTAGTGCCATCTTTTGTAGCTTTTACTTTTACAGTTGAACTTACACGTACACCAATTTGAAACCTGCCGTCAGAACCTGTGTATCTGTAGGACTGACCCGTATAATCAACACCATCGCAAGTTACATAAGCATTCTGAATTGGATTGCCGTCACCATCAATTACTCTACCTGTAATGTAACATACATCATATATACGATCCCAATTCCATGAGGTAAAATGTGTAACAGTGCCTACATAATTGTTGCCATTTTTTGTTGCCACTCCTTCTTCTTTCCAAGTTGCAGCAGTAGTATCATAATACCACATAGGTATGGTAGCCGGGGCGGAACTTTGCATTGATGTTGGAATAGGAATTGTAAGTGTTGAGGCTTTACCGCTTGCTAATTTAATTGTAGAACCGCTTGTTGATTTTAGATTGGCATCAATAAATCCAAATGATTGAAACGTAGCTTCTGCACCGGATTGAGTTACGCCAGAAAAATTACCCGGAAATACTTGATTGTATGTTGAACCTGTAGGATCAAAATATTTTGCTGAAACCATTACAGGACCTGAAAATGGATTGCCGTTCGAATCAGTGAATGAACCGGATTGAAAAGTAATCTGACCGCCGCCGGTAGGAGTTATTGAGCCGCCTGTACTGGTTACTGTCTGAGTAGGAGGTGCTGTTGATAAAGTTGCATCAATAAATGAACTCTGACCAGTATTTATATCAACTACTTTATAAGTTGACAAATATCCAGACTTAGAAAACGAAACTTGTTTTTTTGTCCCGGCTGTTAATTCTGAAACACTAAACCAACCTTGTTCATTAGTCTGTACTACTTTGCCTTGAATAGTTACGCTAACAGAACCTAACAGTGTTCCGGATTCATTTTGAACTCTGCCAAGAAGTAGACCGTAATTTTGTGCTTGGGGATTGTTGCTGTTTGGTTCGCTTGGATTTTCATCTTTTTTGCAGCTTGATGCCATAAAAAGTGCAAAAAGACTAACAACGATAAAATAAAACCAAATATGTTTCTTCATCCCTCCTCCTTCGATTTATTTTAGAATATATATTAAAGAAAAGCTGAGCTTTTTATTTAATAACCGGAGAAGAGGGAATCCAATCATTATTCATTGTAACTACAAATCAACTTATGAATTTTTTATCGAAAAGAAAATAGATAATGATAACTATCACAAAGCTAAGTTCAGTTCTTTGTCTCATTTCAATCTAATTATTATAAGAAACAGATTAACTTTTTTATATTTGTAACAAGACATTTCAAAAGGAGAATTAGTGAAGTCCGTTCGTGTCCGATTTGCCCCTAGTCCTACAGGATATTTGCATGTGGGCGGTCTTAGAACCGCTCTTTATAATTATTTATTTGCAAGAAAGAACAACGGTAAATTTGTATTGAGAATAGAGGATACAGACCGCAGCCGCTATGTAGAAGGTGCTGTTGAAAATTTGATTTCAGCTTTAAAATGGTGCGGATTGGATTTTGATGAGGGACCGCAAGTTGGTGGTAATTTCGGACCATATTTACAATCTCAACGCCTCGATATGTATCAAAAATATATACAAGAATTAATTATTAGAGGAGATGCTTATTATTGTTTTTGCACCCAAGAACGTCTTGAAGAATTAAAAAAGGAACAACAAAAGCAAAAACTTCCTCAAGCAAAATACGACAAGCACTGTTTATTACTTAGTAAAAGTCAGATCGAAAATAATATTGCAAACAAAATTCCGTTTGTCGTTCGCTTAAACGTTAGACCGAGCCAAAAAATTATTTTTGATGATATTATTCGCAGCCATGTTGAATTTGATAGTAATAATGTTGACGATCAAGTATTGATAAAAAGCGACGGCTACCCTACTTATCATTTTGCAAATGTTGTTGACGATCATTTAATGGAAATTAGCCATGTTATCCGTGGCGAAGAATGGCTTTCATCAACTCCCAAACATGTATTGTTATATGATTCGTTCGGATGGGATAGGCCAATCTTTGCACATCTACCGTTATTATTGAATCCTGATAGATCCAAATTGAGTAAAAGACAAGGCGACGTCGCCGTAGAAGACTACCGAGCAAAAGGTTTTTTAAAAGAAGCCCTTGTTAACTTTGTTGCTTTATTAGGCTGGAACGCGGGAGACGATAAAGAATTTTATCTAATGAATGAACTGATTGAAAATTTCTCATTAGAACGGGTTAACAAATCCGGTGCCGTATTCGATATCGAAAAACTAAATTGGTTAAATGCAGAACATCTTAGAAAAAAAACCAACAATGAAATTCTTACGATGCTGAAAGAAAATATTCAGAAATCAGAATTCAGTAATCAAAATTATTCTGATGAATTTCTCTTATCAATCATTGGAGCAATGAAAGAGCGAGTAAGTTTTATTAAAGAATTTATAACTAACTGCCAATATTTCTATACCGCACCAATGGAGTATGAACAAAAATCTATTGAGAAGAACTGGAATTCCGAAACTCCAAATCATTTAAGAAAAATCCGCAATGCATTTACCAGTCTTCGTAATCCTATCAAAGAAGATTTCGAACTTGAGCTCACTAATGTTGCAACAGAATTTAATATTGGTAAAGGAAAACTTATTCACCCCCTCCGTCTTGCCATTTCGGGAACCAGCACCGGCCCGGGAGTTTTTGACATAGTTACAATTCTTGGTAAGGAAGAAGTAGTTAAGAGAATTGATACAGCATTGGAAAAAATCAAATAGATTGAGTGTTGCCTACAAATTTTTGAGGATAACTTACTTCGAAAGTAGTTCCGTTTTTCTTTGTTGATGTGAAAGAGATTATTCCATTCAAATATTTTTCGGTAAGAAATTTCATACTGTAAATTCCAATTCCCCGCCCGGCACCCTTTGTAGAAACGGAACGATTGAATAATTGCGGTTGAATGTCTTCGGGTATAATTGACTGATTATGAACTGAAAAGAAAACCATACCATTACGAACACCACAGTTCAATGTAATTGTTTCACCCTCGGAAGAAGCTTCGACGGCATTCTTGATCATATTGCTAACAACTCTACCAAGCAAAGTTTCATCGGTTTCAATTTCAGCACTTATTCCTTCCGGGGATATCAGCAATAATTTATTCCCTAAAATGTCCTGGTGATTAAATGAATCATACATTCGTCTAAGAAAATTGATCGAGTTGATCTTTTGAATATTCAATTTGATCTTACTTTTTTCGGATGATACAAGGTGGCGATGTGTCACTATTTCATCAATTATTCTTTTTGCAATTTCATCTAATACTTTCATTAACTCTTTCCTTTCAACATCACTCAATGTTTCATCATCAATTATCTCAAGCATATTATTTAAACTGCCGGCAGTATTTAATATATCATGGAAAAAAATTCGTTCGATTTGTTTGCGCTCGGTTATATCTTCGAATATTCCCACACCGCCGCTGATAGTTCCGTTATCAAGAATGATTGGCGCAAAGTTTACTCTAACAGGCGTAATTTTACCTGAAGTTTTAGATAAATATTCCCCTTCGTAATGCCCTATCGTTCCGGCAAGTGTATGCTCGATTGCCGATACCATATTAATATCTAAAGCTTCGGATAGTAACGCACCAATAATTGTTTCTCTCTTCGAATCGCTTATACTGATAAAATTATCATTACATGCTGTGATTTTTCCGGTTGAATCGAAATGGAGAATGCCAAGCGGGACATTAGAAAATACCATTCTGTATTTCTCTTCACTTTCCCGGAGAGCTTCTTTGGTTTCTTTAAGATCTGTTATTGATTGCGCTACAACATCTAATTCGATTATGGGATCGGGGGTAGATTCGTGTACGTTAAAGATTATTTCTTTTTCTTTCTTAGGAGACTCTTTATCGGAACTGTTTTCATTCATAAAAATGATATTATAAAAATTTGTTTTATAGTTCAATATTTTCCAGTAACTCTTTCTCAATTTCCCATTTTATAGGATTATCAACAATATATTTTCTAATCTTGAATAATTCTTTTCCGTTGCGAATTATTCGATCATAAAATCGTGTCTGCCATGTGAAAGAAGAATAATCATTTTTATTTGCCCAGCGTTTTACTGATCCTTTAAATTGATTTACAATTGAACCGAGTATTGGTTTTAGTAGAGACGCCCGATCGGGCGTCTCTACATTTTTGATTTCCGAAATTGGATTTATTATAATAATACCGTGCAAATGATTCGGCATTGTTACAAAATAATCTATTTCCACATTAGGAGAATGTATTGGTATTTCTTCCCAATATCTTTTTGCAACTATGCCTAATTCATTTAAAACCATTTTTCCACTGTCAACTTTTCCAAAATATTTTTTATGGTCTTTTGTGTTTATTGTAACATAATACCACCATGGATTAGAATAATTCCAATTCTTCAATCTTGTTGATTCAATTCGAAATTTATTATGAAATAACATCATTTTTCTCCCCTCATATTAAAAAAATCCGGCTATAACTTGGGTAGTAAAATGTTATTGATTTATTTTACCCCAACTATCCTTCAGAGTAACAGTTCTATTAAAAACTAATTTTTCATTTGAAGTGAATTTTGTATCAACACAAAAATATCCATGCCGCTCAAACTGAAAACGGTTACCCTTCTTTGAATGTTTAACAAATGGTTCGATCAAAGCGTTGGGAATAATTTCCAATGAGTTAGGGTTCATAAAATCTAAAAAACTTTTTTCTTTATCAGAATCAGGCGATTCAACAGTAAATAATCTATCGTACAAACGGACTTCAGCTTCAATTGCGTGCTTTGCAGAAACCCAATGAATTGTTCCTTTAACTTTCTTTTTGCTGTTGCCGGTTCCGCTTCTTGTATCGGGATCGTAAGTACAGCGGAGTTCTGTTACTTCACCTTTATCATTCTTAATCACTTCTTCACATTTAATAATATAAGCGTAACGTAATCGTACTTCTCCACCCAGAATTAAACGATGATAACCTTTCGGGGGGGCTTCCGTAAAATCTGTTTGCTCTATATAAATTTCATTTGTAAATGGAATCTTTCTAATTCCCATAGACGGATCTTCAGGATTATTCACTCCGTCGAGTTCTTCTTCTCCCGAATAATTTGTTATAACGACTTTAAGCGGATGTAAAACGGTCATTGCTCTCTGTGCATGTTTATTCAAATCATCTCTAATCGCAAACTCAAGCAGAGCAATATCAGTAAGTGCATCGCGTTTTGCTACGCCTATTATCTCTGCAAAATTCCGGATAGATTCCGGTGTATAACCTCTTCTCCTAAATCCGCTTACCGTCGGCATTCGGGGATCATCCCAACCATCTACATAATTTTCTTTAACGAGTTGTAAAAGTTTTCTTTTGCTCATTACAGTATAAGTTAAATTGAGTCTCGCAAACTCGATTTGCTGGGCATGATGAATTCCAAGTTCATCTAAAAACCAATCGTACAGAGGACGATGGTTTTCGAATTCAAGCGTGCATACGGAATGCGTTATACCTTCAATCGCATCTTCAAGTCCGTGAGCCCAATCATATGTTGGATAGATGCACCATCTGTTCCCTTGACGGTGATGTTCATCGTGAACTATTCGATACATTATCGGATCGCGTAAATTTATGTTTGGTGAAGACATATTAATTTTAGCACGCAAAGTTTTTGAGCCATTTGGAAATTCGCCTTTACGCATTCTTTCAAGAAGATCAAGATTTTCTTCAATGCTTCTATTCCGGAATGGAGATTCCTTACCGGCTTCTGTTAATGTACCGCGGGAAGAACGTATTTCATCTGCATTAAGATCATCAACATAAGCTTTCCCTTTTTTGATAAGATCAACAGCCCATTTATACATCTGCTCAAAATAATCCGAGCCATAAAGAATACGATCTTCAAAATCCGCTCCAAGCCATTTTACATCTTCTATGATAGAATCTACATATTCTTGTTCTTCTTTTTCAGGATTAGTATCATCAAAACGTAAATTGAATTTCCCTTTGTAGTCACGAGCAATTCCGTAATTAAGGCAAATTGATTTTGCATGACCAATATGAAGATACCCATTCGGTTCGGGAGGGAAACGAGTACAAATAATTTTTTCTCCCCATTTATTTTTTTTTAAATCTTCATCTATAATTTCGTAGATAAAATTTTTGGATTTGTTTTCAGCCGGATTCTTATTTGTGTCTTTTATTTCTTCCATATTCTTTTAATAGATTACTGAACAATTTTATACGCAAAGTTAAACATTTATCTGTTCGATTTCTTGCTATAAAAGTAAATATGATTTAGATTTGGCGTGCAAAATTAAAAATCAAATGCCGAAGTGGCGGAATTGGTAGACGCGCTGGACTCAAAATCCAGTCTGGCTCACACCAGGTGCCGGTTCGAGTCCGGCCTCCGGTACAAAATAAAACCCAATTACAGAAGTAGTTGGGTTTTTTGTTAATCTATATTAAAAAATCTACTGAGTAATTAATTCCATAAAATACTAGAAGTCAGGTTAATGTAAGAAAGGAAAATTATTTCAGTAAAATCATTTTCTTCATTTGTGAAAATTCCCCGGCTTGAAGTCTATAAAAATAAATGCTGCTAGGTAATTGAGAATTTTGAATTGAGAATTGGGAATTGTAAGAACCGGGTTGTTGTTCTTCATCAACAAGTGTTGAAATCTCCCTACCGAGAACATCATAAACTTTTAAAGTGACTTTACTGATAACTGATAACCGATAACTGATTACTGTACTTGGATTAAAAGGATTCGGATAATTTTGAAATAGTTGAAACTTTGCTGGTTTTGCATTTTCCTTAGAATCAACATCTAATAATATAGACGGAATATATTTGAAATTACTTATGATAAGTTCAGCATCACTTAAATTCATTGGTGCTAATCCCGACATCAACCAAAAATTAATATGTGGTTTCATTTGATTTGGGACCGGCATGTTTGAACCCTTATAAGTCCATTCTTTGATTAATTCACCCGACGAAAGAAAACTTTGAAATTTTACATTTCCCTTGGTCCAAGTAAATTTATGAGTTGATGACCTACCTTGAAGGTTCAGTGAAAAAGAAGTTGAAGTTCCTGAAGAAGCAGGCTGCACTACATACCAGCCGGGATTGCTGGTAATCTCACCCCATCTTGAAAATTCAATATCAATTTCTTTTGTATCATTTTCGTAAATAAATAATCCAACAACAATGTTGGGATCATAAAGTTCAACATCACTTGAAAGTGAAAAAGAATATTCTCCATAACCCATAGTATCCTGGGCAGTAATACTTGAACAATACCAATTTGCACCAATTTTTCTAATGGCAAGATGAAGTTTTCCTAAACTATCAATCCAGACGCTTTTTATTCCATTAAACCAATTATTCGGTCCTGGTCCACTGAATCCCTTACTTACATTCCACCTCAATCCTGAAAAATCTAAAGTAGGAATTCTTGTTTCATTTATAGTTGTAGTAAAGCTCCACTTCGATGACCAATTACCTGAACCATCAGCATTCGATGCTTTTACTCGCCAATAATAAATAGTCCCTTCCGATAAAGAAGTATTTACAGATATTGAAGTACCGCTTATTCCGCTTTGATTAAAGATTGTACTATTAAAAGAAGAAAGAGTGGAAATTTGAACTTGATAAGAGGTAGCTCCGGTTGATGATCTCCAACTTAATTGAGGCGTTATTGAAACTTCTGTAGCAGAATTAGAAGGTGATAATAATACCGGCGGTAATGGAATTGAAGTCACTTCTGAATTCTTTAACTGAAAAATAGTACTCTGGGTTTGCGCATAAAAAAATAACGATGAGCCTGAGACAAAGAGAACTATATTTGTTACAAAAAATAATTTTTTAATGCTCATCATTTATTTCAAATTCCATTTAGTACAAATATCCTTAAATCCTTCTTCAGATTCTTTCAAAGACGAAATCATTTGAGAAGTTAGAGGCATATCACTCTGTTGTAGTAAATTGTGTAACGAAGAGAATGTTCTCGCATACCTTGCAAATTCTTTTTCGATATCAGAAAACTTCCCATCTCTCTTTTCGGCAATTTCTTTTAACACTACCCTACATTTTTTTATATTCATATAACAAGCTAAACTTAAATCATGCTGAAGCTGTAAATCTTTTATGCTCGTCTTTACTCTTGGATCCATTTCAATATTTAATGATTGAGTAAATTCTTTCCCATCCACAGTTAGTTTAACAGTATAAGAGCCGGGCATTACCCATGGTGATATCGGGTGTGGCGCAGTGTTTTTATAGATTGCGGACATTGGATAAGATGGCGGAATGTTAAGAGGTGTATATTTCATATCCCACATAAATCTGTGCGAGCCAGCTTCTGCCGAAAGAATTTGCTGAGGGCGAATCCAGTAAAGCGGAATATTTAAATTCGGAATTTTATATAAAGTGTCTTTATCAGTATATGTTCGAACAACAGTTCCCTTTGAATCTAAAACTTCAAGACTAATAATATTTGCATTACTACTTAAATAATAATTTATGATAGCACCTTCCGGCGGATTTTGTCCTGCAGGTTCTTCTTGGGGAAGAGGTGTATCGGTATTCATATTCCATCTAACACGATATGCATTTTGCGGCTTAAACAAAATTGCATTCAATGACTTTGATTCCTCACTTAGCTGACGAAGCTGAGTTATATCATCCAATATCCAAAAACTTCTACCATGAGTGGCAACAACAATGTCATCATCTTTAATTATTAAATCTCTAATTGATGTTGCCGGCATATTTAATCTTAATGATTGCCAATTTTCTCCGTCATCAATAGAGAAGTAAACTGCTGTTTCACTTCCGGCAAAAAGTAATCCTTTTCTAATCGGATCTTCTTTTACAACATTGATCGGTGCATAGGGCAATCCTTTTACAATTTCTTTCCAGGATTTACCGCCATCTTTAGTTTTATAAATATGCGGCCGCATATCATCCAAACGGATACGGTTAACAGCAGCATAAGCAGTATTGACATCTGTATGGCTTGCATCCATCAAAGAAACTTTAGACCAGCTTGTAATTTCCGGCGGAGTAATATTTTTCCAGGTCTTCCCGCCGTTTTTTGTAACATGAATCAAACCATCATCCGTTCCGCACCAGATTGTATTTATATCAACGTAAGATGGCGCCACAGTATAAATAACTCCGCGTCTCGGCATTGTTTTCATTTCGTCTTTTATATAAATGCCAACACTTGCCGGTATATCCCAATTCTCCCTTGATAAATCCGGACTGATAATTTCCCATTTGTTTCCACCATCTAAAGTTTTAAATAAAACGTTTCCGGCATAGTACAATGTTTTATTATCAACCGGGTTGAACAAAATTGGAGCGGTTCTAATAAAACGATATTTCCCACCGCGACCTATTTCAGGTGAAATATTTTGTGTTTGCCCTGTCCGTTTATCATACTTAGAAATTTTCCCTCCGTAAATAATATTCGGATCTTTAGGATCGGCAACAACGTAACCGTATTCTTCCGCACCAACAGGATGCCACTCACGAAAAGTAATTTGTCCGTCATTTCCACGCGAAGCAATTCCAACAGAACCGCTTTCCTGTTGACCGCTATAAACGTTATAAGGGAAATCATTGTCGGCACTTACATGGTAGAATTGTGCTGTCGGTTGATTGTACCAGCTTGAAAATGTTTCACCGCCGTTAACAGTTATAATAGCTCCTTGATCACTCGCAATCAGTATTATATTACTGTTATCAGGATTGATCCAAATACGGTGATAATCATCTCCGCCAGGTGCGCCTCTAAATCCGCTCCACGTTTTTCCTCCATCAACACTTTTCCAAACTACTATATCGGCAGAGTAAACTATATCCGGATTAAAAGGATCAACTTTTACTTCTGCAAAATCATCCCCCCTTCCCCACAGTCTTCCATCAGAGTTGACATTTGTCCACGATTCACCAGCGTCATCGCTTCTATAGATACCGCCATATTTTCCGGCATCCACAGTTGCATACATTCTATTTGAGTTCGATGGTGCAATACAAAAACCAATTCTTCCCAATCCTTGTGATGTTGTCGGTAATCCTTTAGTTAATTTTTTCCAGGTAGAGCCACCATCTGTAGATTTAAATAATCCGCTTTCAGTCCCTTTGAATTCACCGTTTTCCCAAGGACCTTGTCTTGCTGCCCAAAGATCTGCAAATATGATATCGCTATTATTAGGATCAATTGTTACCTGAATTGCACCTGTGTTTTCATCTTTATATAAAACTCTTTCCCAACTTTTTCCGCCATCGAAAGTTCTGAAAACCCCACGTTCAGTATTCGGTCCGTAAGGATGACCAAGAGCCGCAACAAAAACACGGTTCTCATTTTTAGGATCTATTGCCAGACCTCCAATTTGCTGAGCATCATGTAATCCGCTATTGATCCAAGTTTTACCAGCATCGGTAGATTTATAAATTCCATCACCGATAGAAAGATCCGGACGCTGCACACCCTCACCACATCCAACATAAATTACATTTGGATTAGAAGGCGCTACTACAACATCCCCAATCGATCCGGTCGGTTGATCGTCGAATACAGGAAGCCATGTCCTGCCGAAATCACTTGTCTTCCAGACACCGCCATTATTTACTCCGATATAAAAAACATTTGGCTGCTGCCTTACACCAACCGCACCAATAGTTCTTCCGCCACGGTGGGGGCCGATCATGCGCCAACGCATTGAATTAAAAAAACTGTGATCTATGGTTTGAGCATTTACGATTTGGAAGAAAGCGAGACTCAGTAGTAAGTACGCCAGATATTTTATCATTTTAGATTTTTTCATAATATACTTTTTAAAAAAATTGTTGATAAAGTTAGTTAACTATAACACATAAAAAAAGTCGGAAGCAAAATAATATTCCGACTTTCTTTATCAACGTTTTTATACAATTATTTGATTAAAAACATTTTTTTAACCTGTATGAAACCGCCCGCTGAGATTCGATAGAAATATATTCCGCTGGCTAAATTATTCGCATCAAAATTAACTTCATAAAATCCAGCATGCTGAAAATCATTTACAAGTTTTGTTATTTCAACCCCCAGGATATTAAAGACAGTTATAACAACATTATTTTCCTTGGGTAACTTGTATCTGATCTTTGTAGTTGGATTAAAGGGATTCGGATAGTTTTGTTCCAATAAATATGCGTCTGGAATACCTAAATTTAGATTTTCAACGTGGGTTATATATGCATCTTGTCTGATCTCAACGCTTTTTGGGCTACCGGTAATGCCCTCGGCAGTGATAGTTATTATTCCGACTCTCGAAACATTGTTATTTTGATCATAACTAAAATTAATGTTTCCATTGTTTGTTCCACTGGCAGCGCTAGTAATTTTTATCCAAGCTTTATTTGGTATTGCAATCCACTTCATTGTTCCGCCACCGGCATTAGATACATTTATCGAACCAGTGCCGGCAATCGGACCTACATGAAGAAAATCTGGTGTAACTTTCAAGATTGGCAGCAACACAAAATTTGCAACCAAATTTTTACTTCCAGTAATTGTAAATGTATAAGTAGCTGAAGTTGCAACTTCAACATTTCCGCTTGTCCATTTAACAAATGTATACCCGTTTTGGGAAATTGCTGTCACCATAATCACACTACCGTAATTAAAGATACCACTTCCACTCGTAGTTCCACCTTCGGCAGGATTAGAATTTGTTGTCACAGTACACTGCATGATCTCAAAATTAGCTGTTAATAATCTATTGGAATTGATTACGAATGTGTAACTTGGATCGCTTGAAACTACTATTCCTCCTTCTGTCCAATTCGCAAACACATATCCAGTATTTGGAGTTGCTGTAACTGTTACAGAATTTCTATGATAGAAAATTCCTTCGCCGTTGGTTATTCCCCCTTCTGGTGAATTTGATATTAAAGTAACTCTATATGTGGGAGTTATTTTTATAATACGATTTACTTCATTACTTTCCTGATAGGGGTCAGAGACTTTGAAACTGACTGTTCTTGGTATGGTACTTGGGTTACTACTAATATTATGGTATGAGACACTTCTTAATGTGGTCTCATAATTTGATAATGAAAGACCTAAATTCAAAACTAAAACACCTTGATCAGGGTACCATGTGCCAATAACAGTATTTTGTTTTGTGAAACTAAGAATATCTTCACCGATTTTGTAATTGTTAGAAATTTTAACCACTGCATATTGTAAGTTTGGAATTCCATTGTCAGTTATGGTTAGCCCGGTTGTTATTATTGTCGGATTATCACCTTGCTTATATTCTAAAGGAGTTGGTTCTATCCCTGCTAGAACTGGCTGAGAATTCCCTATGTTTATTTCTCTTATTGCAACATAACTCTCAGCTGATCCGTCACTCACTTTGAAACTGATTGTTCTCGCGTATAAGTTTGAAATGACACCTTCAATATGTTGATAAGTAACGCTTCTTAGCGCTGCTTGATAATTAGCTATTGACGATACACCGGTCAGTATCATGGTTCCATTTGTAGCGTCCCACATTCCTATGATTCCGTTTGAATTCGTAAAATTCAAAATATCATTTCCATTTTGGTAGTGAGCAAATATTTTTATTTCAGCACTAACCAAGTTTACATTATCAATATCGCTTAATGATATAGTTTGTGTAATTGCGGCTGGTGAACTTCCGGTTGTAAAAATCAGTTGGGTATCTTCCAATGATGTTATCATTGGCGGATTATTAACGGCTACATTATTTATGTATCTACTAACAGTATTACTATTTGAGGCTCCATCATTTACCGTAAAGCTTACTGTTCTTAATAAGTTACTTGGGTTTTGAGATGTGTTCTGATATGTAATGCTCCTTATAGCGGTTTGATAATTTGCTACTGAAGTTGTTCCCATAAGAGTTAATGTTCCAGTAGCCGCATCCCAACTCCCGGTAATGCCGTTTTGATTTGTGAAACCGAGCAGGTCCTCTCCGTTTTGATAATTATTTATTATCTGAATAACACCACTTATGAGATTAGCTTCTACAGCAGTAACTGTTGTTGTACCAGTTATTTGAGCAGCATCATCCCCTTCAGTATAATTTAATGTCGCTGCCTCCATCGCAGCTAATAATATTGCAGTTGGCTGAAATGCGTAATTAGCACCGGTAATGGTCATTGTACTTACTGTCCCAGTTGAAACAGTAATATTCGTTTCAGTAAACGATGGCTGAACATTTGGTGTCGCGCCTGTTACAGTTAAATCAATGTCAGTCACAACAAAGAAATTTTTAGGAGTGCCTGATAACGTCTCTGAAAATCCGCTTATTTGAATTTCAGCGGCGGTTGTAGTTACAACTGCACCTGTAACTAATATGTTGTCTCCTGGGGTTGCATATGTATTATCCGTTGACTTATAAAGTTTTATATTGTTGAATTTACCGGCAACTGTTGACGATGTTGCTATACCAATTGCTGTAAAATTCGGGAAACCGCTGCCGCTGGAGGTGAGAGAAAAACCTATTATTGCTTTATAAACATCGCCACCGGACAAGGGTGATGTAGCAACACCATTTGTAAGCTGTAAAACAGTAGTTGTAATTGGACTTACCGTACCACCAATTGCAAGACCATTAATTCCACTTGCGCTAGAGTAGAAGCCCCAACCTCCTGTTGCAGTTTGCCCGCTTGCATAATATCGTAGAGTAATAATAGTTCCATCTGTAATATTTTGTAAAGCATTTATACCAGACAAGTCAATTTGAGTCATTGTCAAGGGAACATTACCCGTTAACACAAATGGGATATTGATCAATGTAAAACTGCTACCGTCTAAACTATATGCAAATTGGGAAGTTACGCCAGCAACTCCAACAAAGGTTTGAGTACCATTGAATTTAGCATCAATTGTAGATAGTGATACTTTATATCCTGTAGCTGCACATATCGTTATTTGAAAATAATCAGTATTTGCTATAGATATTCCTTCATTTTTAAATCCGGTAGTCCTGAAAGAATTTGCACCAGTACTCGATGATGCACCTGATCCACGTGTTATGTTGTTTGCACCGGATTCACTAATTAAATTTGGATTAAAAGTAGTAGCTGTTGAAGTAGCAACATTATTTTGTCCAGTAAAGTCCCATGCAGCTATTTGTCCCAAAAGCAGATTATTAAGTAAAAACAAAATCGAAACAGTAACTATTTTTTTCATAACACCCCCAACAAAAAACAAATATTTTAGAATATACTTATTTTTTTATCTATCTTTTCAATTATTTGAAATGCCGCCGAGCCAAAATTATTTTTATCCGAGGAAACAAAAGGGACTTGTATTATAAATTCAAATCCCAAATTGACGGATGAATCACTACTTATGTTACTGAATTTGCTTTGAACATTTTGAAGAGTATTCCGTGGTATAGTAAATTTTTCGGGTGCCCCGAATAAAAATAAAACTAATTCTTCAACTATTAAACACCATTCTTGAGATTTAGATAATGACCTGAGTCCGTTATTCCCCATTTTTTCCCCATCGTGAAAATCAATTTATGTTTCTCTTTTGTAGCTAAAATAACTTACACATTGATTCTCTTCACTGCAAATCTGTTGATTACCCGCAAATGTATTTTAACTTAATTATACTTTATCAAAAAATCAATCATTACATACTTTTTGCTGTTTAAACTTTCGATTTGTAAATGTTTTATGGAAGATTAATGGAATTAATTATTCTTGTATTTGTCGAGTTATTAACTGTTATAAAAAACTCGGCTCTAATTAAAGTCGCATTTTTGTTTAATACAATGCTGCACAACGTCAAAAATCGGGCAGGTAAAAACTATTTCCCTTTCGCACGTTCGACGATTGGTCTTTTACTTTTATCTTTTGAGTTGAGTTTACTTAAAATAATTTCGGATTCTTTTGGTGGAACATTAAAAAAAGAAAACGCATCTGATATCTGTATACCGGTAACTAAATCGGGACTAACATTTGCTTTCTTCTTGAGCATCAAAAGTAATTCTTTGGGATTAAGATCATCTTTTTTGCCTAAAGCAAGAAACATTCTAGATTTACCTCTATCGCTACTGTATTTTCCTCTATCAGAAGTGAATTTCCCCTTTCTTTCAAAACGATTTTCTCGTGAATCACTTTTTTTACGATCATCTCTCCGAGAATATTCTCTTCTACCCATCGGCCTATCATCTCTAGAATCTACTGATCTTTTTCTTTCAAAGAGATCGTGTATCTTAGCATAATTTTCTTCTTCAAGTTCGTTCTGATATGTGTATTTTATCAAAGCAGCTACAACATCTTCCGGATTGTGATTTTTAATCATTTCTTTAGCAAGTGAAACGTAATTATGAGCTAGTCCAACTTCCATCATTGATTTCAACTGCGATGCAATTTTTTCTTTCTTAAAATTTATCACATCCTTAACATGCGGGATTCTTTCTTTGCGGATTTCAGTTTGAGTAAAGTTTTTTATAAACATTAATTTTCGGTATTCTTCCGGAGTAATAAATGTTACTGCAGTTCCTTCCTTGCCGGCTCGTCCGGTTCTTCCAATACGGTGAAGATAAGCTTCCGGATCTTGGGGCAGCGCATAATTTATAACGTGAGTTAATTCATCAATATCAAGACCGCGAGCAGCAACATCAGTTGCAATCAAAACATTTATTTTTCTATTTCTAAATTTCGTCAATATTTTTTCTCGAACATTCTGAGATATATCCCCGTGCAATCCTTCAGTGTCATATCCTCTATCTGTAAGTTTTGAGGTTACATTATCAACATCAAGTTTAGTACGGCAAAAAACTAATCCGTAGAATTCAGTTGTTGTGTCTATAATACGGCAGAGCGCGTCCAATTTGTCAGATTCTTTTACTTCATAATAAATTTGATCAGTAAGCTGAGTCGTTTCACCGGAATGTTTTGTCCTGACAATTTCTCTTTTGCCCATATACTTCTTTGCAAGTGTCGCAATTCTCTCCGGCATTGTTGCAGAGAAAAGCAGTGTTCTCCTATTAGGATTTGTACGTGAGAGAATATCTTCGATGTCATCAACAAAACCCATGTTTAGCATCTCATCAGCTTCATCTAAAACAACAAAGGAAATTTCAGAAAGCGACATACTCTTTTTATTTAGAAGATCAATCATTCGTCCCGGGGTTCCCACAACAACATCAACACCTTTTTTTAACCTGCGCAATTGGGTATCGTAAGATTGCCCGCCATAAATTGGGGCGGCGTGGATATTTTTATTTCCGCGAAGTGAATTAAATTCTTCAGCCACCTGAATAGCGAGTTCACGGGTGGGAACAAGAACTAATGCCTGTAAGTGACCTGTACGTGGTAGGAGCTGTTGTATAATCGGAAGAGCAAAAGCTGCTGTTTTTCCCGTTCCAGTCTGAGCCTGACCTATTAAATCAATTTTATTTTCTAAAATAAGCGGGATAATTTTTTTTTGGATTTCTGTCGGTTCTTCGAATCCTTTTAGGCGGATTGAATGAAGTGTTTCTTCTGAAAGTCCTAAATCCTTGAAGCCATTGTTGAGCATATTTTGTTAATCCTAAACATTTTTAATAATTCTATTACTAATATACTGCTATAAATTGAATATGTTTTAATTGGTCGGAATTTAATGATGAGGTTGTTTTTCTGTCCTATTTTGCACTAGGAGAGTTTTATTTTAAAGTTTTAATAAAGTTCTCCGGAAGTTTTTACTTAACAATTCTAAAATTAAAATTAGGCGTTTGAAATTTTCCATATAAACGAACCCATAAAGGAAGAATCATTTCTGTTGCGCGGGCATTTGTTATATCTCCTAAATCAATTACTGTCTTCCAACCGAACCATTTTTTTAATATCTCATTTACTTTTTCCTTTGCGATTTCATCATTACCGCACATGAACAGATCATGTTCACCCGGAACAAGTGAAGGATTAGCCATCATATTACAATTTACAGTGTTTAATGTTTTCACAACTTTTAGATAAGGAAATTTATTTTGGATTTGTTCACCAAGTGAATCTGTATTACAAATAAATAACGAAGGAGGCATACCTTTAGAAAAATCAAGCGGGTTTGAAATATCAATTAGAATTTTCCCGTTAAGATTATTTGCTCCTGCTGAACCGATAGATTCAAGTGCACCAAATCCCGATGTACAATTAAAAATAATTTCCCCGAATGAAGCCGCATCTGAAAATTTTCCTTGTGATGCGTGAATCCCGTTTGCTTTAACCCATTCATTTGCTTTTTTATTATCAATAGTTCTAGATCCCATCTTAACCTGATGACCTAGATTAATTAGTTTACTGCCAATTGTTGAACCTACCATTCCAGTTCCAAAAATTCCAATTTTCATATTTGTTCCCTTTACTATGTTATATACTTATCAAAACGTGCTTTTATTTTGGTAAGTTCATTTTAGATTAGAATAACTTAGCAACTCGCTCAGTTTTTTTATATTGGCTGTATTCTCATGGAATTTACCCATCCATCTCATACAACGGTTTGCATCTAACTGTAGGCCGATTACAGGGACATTAGCTTTTTGACACATCCTCATTCCATTGACAAGCTCAGGTATGCAGGCTACTCCAAATACACCAATTCTTTTATTTTCATGTTTAAGATTTCGAAATAGTTTTTTAAGATCGGCTTCCATCCATAGATAAGGTTTTATCTTATTCTTTCTGAAAAGTTTGCTCATTTCATTAACAGAACAAATTTTTGAACATGCTTTGCATACATAATCAAGATCATCCGGAGACGAGAGACATTCTTGAGAGAAGTCTCTCATACAATGCGGAAGGAATGCATATTTTAATTCACACTCTAAAAATTCTTTTCTATTTAATCTATTAGTCAATTCAATTTCCAGCATGAATAAATGATATTGCTCTACACTAAGTGTTTTAATTTTTTCAAATCTCTGAAAGACCGGGAGAGTTTTTAAATGCTCTTTGACTGGCCTGGAATAAACCGAAAGGTTTTCATTTAACTCGCTAATGATTTGTGATATAATTGTTTGACTATTATTGTGCGAAAGATTTTTGAGTAAACGGTTTTTCTTACCGGCAATTTGAATTATAGAATGAAGTTCTTTTGCACTATTTACTTTCTCTAGAAATTTATGTGCTAAATCAGATATTAATTCAAAATAGGAATCACTTGATAGGAAATTACCATAGAGTGAATATGTTTTACCAATAATCGGTGATGTTATTATTTGAGATGAATGCATTTGATTTAATATTTGTGACTATTAATTACATTCTATCAAAAATTGAAGAGCTAATAAAAAAAGCCATTAGATAATACAATCCAATGGCTTTCACAAAATAACAAAATATTAATTAAGCGATTTATAACTCTGTAAAGTCTTCATATAATTTGCTCTTTCAAACGCCGCCGGTTGAGCAATTTTCATTTGGCTCATACTCCCCTTCATCAAATCAATTGAACTATATTCTTTTTCTTCCATCCATTTTATCATTCCGTCTAAAATTTGAGTGATACGTACAATCCCGTTAAGCAATAGTTCGGAAGCCATCATTGCAACATCGGCCCCAGCCATCATCATTTTTAATACGTCATTATGATTATGTATGCCAGTCGTAGCACCAATACTTGCCTTGACATTACCATGTAGAATTGCAATCCATCTTAACGGCAAACGCATTTCCCAATTTGTACTTAACAAAAGATTCGGAACAACTTCAAGCTTATCTAAATCAAAATCGGGTTGGTAGAATCTGTTAAATAATACTAAAGCATCTGCCCCAGCATGGTCGAGTTTACGTGCCATGTTCGACATCGAAGTGAAGAACGGACTTAATTTTATAGCAACAGGGATCTTCAAATTTTTTTTTACTTCTTTCAAAACATCAACGTACATATTTTCAACTTCTGATCCGGTTATATTCTTATTAGTAGCGACGTAATAAACATTTAATTCAAGGGCATCTGTACCTGCTTGTTCGATGTTCTGGGCATATTTAATCCATCCGCCTGTACTAACACCGTTCAAACTTCCGATGATTGGAATATCTACAGCTTTCTTTAATTTGGCGATATGATTCAAATACTGTTCGGGACCAAGATGAAATTTTTCTTGCTCGGGGAAATAACTTAATGCTTCAGCAAAACTGTCTGTTCCGACAGAGAGATAATGGTCAAGTTCACCCGATTCATGCGAGATCTGTTCTTCGAACAAAGAATACACCACGACTGCTGAAGCACCGGCATCCTCCATAGCTTTAACGGTATCAACACTTTGCGATAACGGAGAAGCCGAAGGAACTATCGGATTCTTTAATTTCAATCCCATGTATTTTGTTGTGAGATCCATATTAACTCCTCAAAATTTAATTTTTCAATTTTTAGATTCTTCTTTTCCGTCGCCCTCTTTACCAACTTCGAACGAAGACATCTGCTCATAGAATTTCCATTTCTTATTAACTTCTTCCTGTGCTCTAATTAATAATTCCTTCGCTTCAGTCGGATGAGATTTTGTTAACATCTTATACCTTGTTTCCTTGTAGATATAATCTTCAAGTTTAATCTTCGGAGCTTTTGAATCTAACTTAAGCGGATTCTTGCCTTCATTAAAACTTTCCGGATTGTACCGGAACAACGGCCAGTAACCGCTATCCACAGCTGCTTTCTGACTTTCCATTCCCTTTGCCATATTAATACCGTGAGCAATACAATGACTGTAGGCTATAATTAAAGAAGGACCGTTATATGCTTCAGCTTCAATAAATGCCCGTAATGTCTGAACATCATTTGCACCCATTGCGACTTTAGCAACGTAAACATTTCCATAATTCATAGCCATCAACGCAAGATCTTTCTTAGCTGTCTGTTTACCGGCTGATGCAAATTTTGCAACTGCACCCATTCCGGTAGATTTAGACATTTGTCCTCCGGTATTAGAGTAAACTTCAGTATCAAGAACTAAAATATTTACGTTTTTGCCAGACGCAATCACATGATCAAGTCCGCCGTAACCAATATCATAGGCCCAGCCGTCACCACCGATTATCCAAACGGATTTTTTTACCAGGTAATCAGCAACTTCCAATAATTTTTCTGCGTCTTTAGATTTAATAGTTTCAAGTTTCTTCTTTAATTCAACAACTCTTTCTCTTTGTTCATATATACCAACTTCATCTTGTTGATCTGCATTCAGAATTGCATCCGCTAGTTCATTTCCAATGGGATCTTTTAATTTCGCAATCAGCTCAATAGCAAACTCTTTTTGTTTATCTATAGATAGACGCATTCCCATTCCAAACTCAGCATTATCTTCAAATAAAGAATTTGCCCAAGCAGGTCCCCTTCCTTCATTATTTTTTGACCAGGGGGTTGTGGGTAAATTACCGCCGTAGATTGATGAACATCCGGTTGCATTTGCAATTATAGAACGGTCACCAAATAACTGAGATACTAATTTTACGTAAGGAGTTTCCCCGCAACCTGAGCAGGCTCCGGAAAATTCAAACAACGGCTGTTGTAATTGCTGAGCTTTAATAACTCCTGTGTTGATTAGTCTTCGATCTAGTTCTGGAAGAGTAAGGAAGAAATCCCAATTAACTCTTTCTTGTTCGCGAATTGGAATTTGAGGAGTCATATTAAGCGCTTTCAAACGTGTTTCTTTTTTATTCTTTGCAGGACAGACTTCAACACACATTTCACAGCCGGTACAATCTTCGACTGCTACTTGAATTGTGTAAGCATAACCATCCGGAAATTCTTTTCCCTTTGCGTCCATCATTTTAAAAGTTGCCGGGGCATCATTCAAATATTTTTTATCGTAAGATTTAATTCTGATACAAGCATGAGGACAAACCATGGCACATTTACCACACTGAATACACCATTCAGGGTCCCAGGACGGAACATCTAATGCGATATTTCTTTTTTCCCACATTGTTGTTGCAGATGGGAATGTTCCGTCAATAGGCATTTCACTTACTTTAACATTATCGCCTTTACCTTCCAGCATTTTACCAAGAACGTTACGTACGTAATCAGGCGCCTTAGCCGAAACAATTGATGGGATTTCAATCTTGCTTGTAACCTTTGAAGGAACATCTATCTTATGTAAATTATCAAGTGTTTGATCAACAGCTTCAAAATTTTTCTTTACTATCTCTTCGCCTTTCGCACCGTAAGTTTTCTTAATTGATTTTTTGATCTGTTCAATTGCTTCATCTTTAGGAAGAATTCCAGAAATAGCAAAAAAGCATGTCTGCATAATCGTATTAACTCTGCTTCCCATTCCGGTTTTATTAGCAACTGCATAACCGTCTATCAGATAAAAATTTAATTTCTTATCTATTATTTGCTGTTGAATTCTAATCGGTAGATGATCCCAAGTTTCATCTTTACTATATGGACTGTTTAGTAAGAATGTTCCGCCGTTTTCAATGTTCCCTAGGACATCAAATTTTTCTAGAAGTCCGAAAGTATGGCAGCCGACAAATTTTGCAGTTTGGATTAAATATGTCGAGCGAATTGGTTTCTTACCGAACCTTAAATGCGAAACAGTAGTTGAACCTGATTTTTTAGAATCATAAACAAAATAACCTTGCGCATAATTTTCAGTTTCTTCTCCAATAATTTTTATCGAATTCTTATTTGCCCCGACTGTTCCATCTGCTCCTAAACCGTAAAATAAACATCGTACAACTTCATCCCCTTCAGTCATAAAGTTGGGATCGTAATCCAGACTTGTGAATGTAACATCATCGTTTATTCCAACAGTAAAATGATTTTTCGGTTCGGATTTTTTCATATTATCGAAAACTGCTTTTACCATTGACGATGTAAATTCTTTTGAAGATAACCCGTAACGACCGCCGACTATTTTAGGCATCTTAGCAAACGGAGGATTGTTCGAACTCATTGCTTCAGTGATTGCGGTAACAACATCAAGATATAACGGTTCACCAAGTGAGCCTGGTTCTTTTGTTCTATCAAGTACGGAAATGTTTTCAACTGTTTTAGGAATTGCGGCAAGTAAATGTTTTGCAGAGAATGGTCTGTATAATCTTACTTTAATAATTCCGACTTTCTCTTCAATTCTTTGTGATAAATATTCAACCGTCTCTTCTGCAGCTTCAGCTCCTGAACCCATAAGTATAATAACGCGTTTTGCATCCGGTGCACCGTAATAATCGAACAAATGATATTGACGGCCTGTAATCTTGGCAAACTTATCCATTGCACTTTGAACAATTTCAGGGCATGCATCATAGAATTTATTAACTGTTTCTCTTCCCTGGAAATAAACATCAGGATTCTGTGCGGTTCCTCTAATAAAAGGATTTTCCGGATTCAAAGCTCTCTTGCGGAATTCTTTTATTTTTTCATCATCAATCATAGAACGAATATCTTCATCTGTTAATTCTTCCATCTTAACAACTTCGGCAGATGTTCTAAATCCGTCAAAAAAATGAACGAATGGAATTCTTGATTCTAGAGTTGCTCTGTGCACAATTGCTGCTGTATCCATAACTTCCTGTACTGAATTCGAACAGATCAAACCAAATCCCGTTTGGCGAGTTGCCATTACATCACTATGATCACCAAATATCGATAAAGCCGCAGCGGCTATTGAGCGCGCACTTACATGAAAAACAGCGGGAGTCAATTCACCTGCAATTTTATACATGTTTGGAATCATCAAAAATAATCCTTGAGAAGCAGTAAAAGTTGTAGTAAGTGCACCGCTTTGTAATGAACCATGCAGTGCACCTGCTGCACCGCCTTCACTTTGCATTTCAGTTACATTAGGAACAGTCCCCCAAATATTTTTAATTTTCTTAGCTGACCAAGCATCGGATAACTCACCCATTGTAGATGATGGTGTAATAGGATAGATCGCAATAACTTCACTTACACGGTACGCAACGTGAGCAGCAGCTTCGTTACCATCAATCGTAATTTTCCTTCTTTCCATTGAATCCTCTAATAATTTATAAGAATATTTTTTTGATTTTGTCGGATATTAAACTCAAATACCTTGCCATCAAGAAGTGTTTATTAATTTGCTTTTTAGTCTATTTTCAAAAGATTCTGCACGAATTTAGTAACGAAGTTCTATGATTTAGAAATTAGACTACCATCAATCTTATTTTTAAGAAATTTTCTAAAATGACAGTTGAATAATAGAAATTAATGGAGTTAAAATAAAGATGAGTAGGTCGAATATTAAGATAAAAACAGAATATAGTGTGCTATTCTGCAATCATAGTAACAACAATCTTTCGAGGTCCGCTATTGTTTCTGTGCTCACAAAGATAGATCCCTTGCCAAACTCCAAGGTTTAATCTGCCATTTGTAATCGGAACGATTATAGAATTACCGATCATTGATGATTTGATATGTGAGGTCATATCATCCGAACCTTCCAGTGTATGCTTATAAAATGTATCACTCTCAGGTATTATTCTATTAAAATATGTTTCCATATCAGAACGAACCGTGGGATCTGCATTCTCATTAATTGTTAATGATGCTGAGGTGTGTTTTATAAAAATGTGTGCAACACCTTTTGAGATATTTTCAAGTGAAAGTAATTGCGAAACAATTTCATCAGTAATTAAATGAAATCCCCGCGCCCTCGGTTTTAAAGTTATTTCTTTTTGTAGAATCATATTTAGTAGTAATACCTCATGATCGGCCTTGACTTTGATCTTCTCTCAACTTCTCGGAAACCGGCTTTAGTGAATGCAGAAGGAAATCCGGTCCAGGCAAATGCAGCAGGCATATTTTCAGAATACGGTTCAGTAGGATAACCTTCTAAGATTCTTACTTTTTTCTTTTTACAATATGAAACGACAGCTTTTAATAATTCAGTGGAAATATCTTTCCTACGGTACTTTCTATCAATAAAGAAACAAACGATTGACCAAACCGGATTGTCATCTACTTTACCAAGAACTCTTGAATTATTAAGCCGCAAAAAGTCTTCCCGCGGTGCAACAGAACACCACCCTACCGGCTCATGTTTTATATATGCCAATATTCCGGTTTCTTTTTTCGAGTTTACAAGTTTCTTAATTAAGAGCTTATTCCCATTACCTTTGTTCTTATCAAAGTCGGATTTCTTTAACCGCCATGACATACACCAGCAACCTCCGCAGGCCCCGCGCTCACCAAATAATTTTTCAAAATCCTTCCAATTCTTTTTAGTCAGTGGTTTGAATTTTAGATTACTCATGGAATTCTCAATTTTTATTTTTGTGACATATTATAAATTCACTATTTGCCATTCGTTTGTCATAAATAGTCATTCAGTTGTTATTCAGGGTCATTAATAGTCATTCGTTGATCATTCATGGTCATTTGGTTGTTTTAGAGATTCTTGTTTACCAATAGATCTTATATAATTATTTAATTTAACACCTAGATTGTTTATATCATTTATGAATTCTTTGAATAATTCATCGCTTATTAATTTTCGATTGTATGCTTTCGTTAACCAAGTTTTAGTTTCATATAATGAACCTCTTGCGTAATATCCAAAATGTTTAGCTTCATTATAATGGTATCTTCCAAATCCTTCGCTGATATTTGCCGCAACAGAATCCACAGCTCTAACTAATTGTTTGCTTAAAGTATCTTTTAGAAAATAATCCCATTGATTGACAACTTTCCAAGATTTGTCCCCAAGTTTCATGGATAAATCATAAACAATTAATTCTTCGAGATTCATTACCCCTCCATTTTTTAAAACTATTTAATGACATAATGACAATAAATGACCTAATGACTATTAATGACTTTTTTACAAAGTAAGCTCTAACTGTTTTTCTGTGTTACTGAATTTTTGTTCATGTTCTAAAAGCCATTTCTTCCGCCACAATCCGCCTCCATAACCTGTCAAACTTCCATCGCTGCCGATTACTCTATGGCAAGGAATGATAATTGAAATTTTATTTTGTCCGTTTGCGTTAGCAACTGCGCGGATAGCTTTCGGATCGCTTATAATTTTTGTGATTTCCATATATGATTTAGTTTCTCCGTAAGGAATTTTTAATAATTCATTCCATACTTTTTTCTGAAATTCCGTTCCATCCGGTTGAAGATTTAATCCAAATATTTTTCTCTTTCCATTAAAATATTCATCAAGCTGCTCTACGCATTTTTCTATGTAGGGATTTGATTTCACAACCGGATTAAATTCTTCATCAATAAAATAAAGAGATATAATTGAATTTTCCGTTCCGCTTATTTCAATTAATCCGATTGGTGAATTGTAAAATGTTTTGAAAATCATAAGCAGTAAAATAAATATTCACTAATGATTCAAGCTATTAAGCAAAGGAAGAAATGTCAAGCTAAATAATTTATGATTACAAAACGTTGCTAGGAGAGATGTAGATCAGTTAAAAAGAGTTTTAAGAACTTCAATGAGCTTATCTCTCAATAACGGTTTAGAGACAAAATCATTGAACCCGGCTGCAATAAAATTATCGCGGGCACCAGGCAATAAATATGCGGTTGATGCAATTACCGGAATGTTTTTATAGCCGGGCATTTTTTGAATTATTCTCAAAGCATCGAGTCCATTATACTCACCTTGTAGATTAATATCCATGACAAGGAAATCGAATTTTTTTGTTTTTAGAAGGGGTAATGCACTTTCAAAACTGGGTGCGAATTCAATATTTTTTAGTTCTTTCATCTGACTCTTAAACAGCATTTGAGAATCAACTTGATCTTCCAAATAGAGGCATGAAAGCTGTGTAAGATCCAATACTTTCTTTTCTACTGGAACTGCTGATGTGATTGAATCTTTTTCAGATTGTTTACCCACAACTTTTTGAGGAGATCCCACCTCAACTTCTTTTTGCTGAGCGACAGTTTCCACTTCTAATTTTTTCTTATCATTTATAACGAACTTCAATGGTATTACAAGTGCGAATTCAACAGGATCAGCATCCTTTGTAATTGTTTCTTTCTTGATTGATAATAAATCAATCAATTTTTTTGCGAGTTTTACAGAAAAGCGTGAGAATCCGTAATTTCTTCTACTCATATTTTCATCTTCCGAGAAAATATCATTAAACGCTTTTAATAAAAATGGAGTAATTGCTTTAGTAGTGTCCTTTATACCAACAGCGCAGAAATCATCCTGATAAACCGAGGCTGAAAGAAATATTTTTTCTTCTTTTGTAATCTGAATTGCAAACTTTATGAACAAACTCAATAATGAAACGATTTTCTGCCTATCAGATTCGACTTCAAGCGAAGAAGAAATCTTACCGTATGAAAGTTCAACTTTTTTATCCTCGGCTGTTTTCTTAGAATTTTCTTTTAGTTCATTCAGAATATCTACAAACTTGATATGTTCTGACTTAAGTTTTACTACTTTCTGTTCAAGTGTTGAATATTCAACAGCATTATCCATTATCTGTAAAAGTAATTTTTGATTCTGTTTAATAATATCAACAGCTTCTTTTTGCTCTTCATTAGGACTTTGGATACTTTCACCTAACTCCTGAGTAAAACCGAGTATAACATTAATAGGTGTAAGGAGTTCGTGAAAAACATTTGAAAGAAATGGAGGATCAATTTTCTCTACTGAATCTTCTTGGGTTTTCTTCAAATCTTTGGTAACTACAGGTTCATCAATCGGTTTTATGACTAAAGCGAATGAATCAATATCACCGTTAAAATTTTTAATCGGTGTTGCAATCAAATTTGCTTTATGAAATGTTCCGGAAGGTTTTTTTATTTCAACATCCAATATCGTTGGTTTTAAAATTCCGGAATGAAAAATATTTTTATTTATCTTAGCCCGATCATCATCAGCTACAAGAGAAATAAAAGGACGCGTCTCCAAATCTTTTTTTGAATATCCAAAACGCTTTGATACCGGTTCATTAATTTCAGAGATAAAACCATCTTTATCAGTTATAATAACCGGGTCACTAGTGTTGTCAAATGCTGATTCTAAAATTTGAGTTCTTTTTTTAGACTCTGATTGTTCGGTAACATTTCTAACGAGATTTAGATGCGATTTCTTCCCTTTAAATTCAATTGATGATCTTCTTAGTTCCACTAGAACAGAAGTACCGTCGCTCTTCTTATGTCTCCAGGGCCCGCTGTAACTTCCTTGTACAATTTTACTATCGCCTGTTTGAATTAAAGTTTGAATATCTTCAGGAGCGTAAAGATCGGTAAGATCCATGTTTAAGAAATCGTTTCGCTTGTAGCCATACAACTTTAATGCAGCATCGTTCACGTCAAGAAATTTTAGATTCTCAATATCATAGATAAACATAGCTTCAGGTAAATGTTCAATTAATGCCTCATACATTTTTGCTTTAGTCTCTGTCTGATTATCAGCATCAAGTTTTTGAGTAAATATAATCTGTGTCCCGTATTGATCTCCGTTATCGAGAAGAATTTTTTTAAAGTTTACTTCCGTGTTAAGATGTGCTTTTTCTGCAAATATATAATTGATAGTTAGTTCGGAAATTTTATCGGCGTTTTTTAAATAATTTTCGTATTGAGATATAAATCCCTTCTCAAAGATTTTGTTTAGCTCTAGCGATGTTAAATCAACTTTATCATTGAGATTTAATAAGCGTACAAATTCTTTACTATATGATATAATTTTAAAATTATTATCTATTAGTATAACTGCTAAAGGTAGATCCTTAAATAAAAAATCGCTTACTTCAAGTTTTGATTCCTGAAGAAGCTGTTCCTTCTTTTGTGAAAAGCCTATAATCGCAACTACATTATTATCAAGATCGCAGAGAGGAAATTCTACTATGGAAATGTTTCTATTAGTTCCGCTTGTAATGGGTGTTGTAACTCCTTCAAACATTACAGCATTAGTAGAATCAATAATGTATGCATCCACTGTTTTATAAAGATTGACTAAATATTTAGGAAGGTAATCCTGCTCGCTCTTGGTCTCTAATTGATTGGATTTAAATCCTAATGATTCAGCATATTTATCATTTACAAGAACTAATTTCCCGGCAGATTCTTTAATCCAGAAATAATCATCAAGTTCATTTATATCTTTCTGAACTTTTGCTTTTTCAATAAATGAGAATGGATAATTAAGTTTAATTTTATTTACGATTGAAATAATTCTTTTATCATGAGCAATCTTTTCAAGTTCGGAAGTGGATATCCATAATTTATGTGTTTCGGTTCTATTTTTTACAAATGACTCGTCATTAAAATTTATTAGAAAGTAAATATTATTTTCACTCCGCATTGGTGAGAAAGCAACTTCAAAATTATACTTGGTCTTATCTATTTCAAGATCCACAATGTCCCTAACTGTATTATTATATTTTCTTACATCAATAAACATTCGCTGAAGAGTTAATAATTTTATTTCGTCAAAAAGCTCAAAGAAATTAGTTTGAGGAGTGATAGAAGGGAATATTTTTTTAAGATCGTTGCTAAAAGCAATCACTTTCCCAGATTTATCAATAATTAAACTTGGAGAGATATCTGTGCTATCTATCGGGGTCCTATTTGTTGTTTCTGTACTCATAGATTAAACTAAGGTATATCTACGCGAAGTACACTGGTGTATGGTGTATAAACATTATTGTCCAGTTTCTGTCTAATCTTATAAAAATAAGTAGTCCCATTTTTTACTGTCCGATCTGTATATTCAACAACGTCTGCTGCAACAGATCCGATTTCAATAAATTGACCAGTTGTGCCCGTTTGTCTTTCTATAACAGTACCTTTTGCAAGGTTCTTACTATTGTCATTCCACGTTAACTTTACGCCTGGCCCGGCTACAAGAACTGCAGTTAAGTTTGTCGGTGCAGCTACATCAGTATAAAATGTAGATATTGATACTTCATTGGAATAACCGCTTAGTGTAGTTTGAGTGAAAAATGCTACACGGTATTTATAAGAACTGCTGGCAGCTACTGTATTATCAATGTATTCTGTAGTGTTGGGACCGGTAATTGCCAAAACCTTAAAATTATTTGTACTTGGATCTGTTCTTTCTATTTGAAATCCTTGTTCATTAGAAGCAAAATCAATCCAGGTTAATTTTACCAGACTTGTACCAGTTGCTTCAACTTTTAAATTCCATGGACCGCCTGGTATACTGCTTGTATTTATCTCATTACTAAAATTAGAAGGGCCGGATTCGTTAATAGCTCTAACTTTATAATAGTAATCTATATATGGTGATAAACTACCATCGGTTGTACTGATTGTATTAATAGGAAGTGATTTTATTATTCTATAGTCAATCACTGTACCATTACCAATATCTTTCCTCCACAATTCATACCCCGTTTCGTTTCTTGAATTATCATCCCACTTTAGAGTAATGGTAAAATCATTAAGTCGGGTTAATAAAAGATTAGTTGGCATGTTGGGTATTTTTTCTTTCACATAAATATTTTCTTGTAATTTACTTTCTTTGGATTTCCCAGTTGTATTATAAACTTTAACAGAATAGTTAATGTGGGTGTGAAGCAAAGTCGAATCTACTTCAAGATAGATTATTGGATTTGATCCATCAGTATTCTGATTATATCTTTTTACAAACACCTTATTGACATACAACTCATAAAATGAAAGACCAGTTCCACTAGCACCATCAGCAGCTTGATAATTAATTGTATTTTTCCCAACATTAACAGTATCACCAGTTACAGGACTACTGATACTTATTGTGGGCGTTGTTGAAGTTTGTGTATCAGTAATTGATTCAACACAACCGAATGTAATTGCTAAGAGTAAGAAAAGAATAGTTTTAGCAAATTTTCTTATATAGCTGACTGATTGCATTATTTCTCTGTTAATGATCTTTTTACAGTATTCAATTTAATAAATGGATGTCAGTTTTGATAATTAATATTAAAAAATATTGGCAAGCTTTCTTGGCTGGTAATCCCTTTTATTTCTAGGGTGAAAAGTGCCATTACAATTTCAAGAATTTCTAATCCGTGATAAAATAACTTTTTTAAATGTCAACGTTATCAAAATCTATCAATAAAGAACGTGTTTCATGTGCTTCCATTTTATCTAAATAGAAAAAAATAGTTTTAGAATCACTATCTAACTTATATTTAGGAATCTTCGTATTGATAATATCAGAAGACACAGTAACATTTCTTACTCTTTTATTAAAATTTACCTGCACAATTAAGTCGAATGCTTTTTCATCACGTGGATTGTTTAGCTCAACAGCAATTCTTCTTTTACTTCTTGATTCATAACGGACTTCCACACCAATACGGTGGACCCACCAATTTTCCAATTCTTGAAGTGAAGTGACCCACATTTTTTTACTCTTTGCATAATTGACTATGTCTTTTATAACAGAGGAATATTGCGGTTGCAGTTGATATTCTGTATGAACTTTAAATACATAAAGTCCACCTTCAAATAACACACGATCTACATCTTCTTCATAAGTATATCTTTGATAAGCAGGATTTATCAATCCATAATTTCGAACAACTTCATAATCATCACGGGCTGTTTTTGTAATAATCATTATAGGTTTGTTATTTCTGATACGTATTTCAGGAACGGAGCGGTCCGTCAATGAATCTGTTACTAAGTAGGTATAATTTAATTGGGTCATAGATTGTAATGTGTTATCGTCGTAATAACCATTTAATGGCATTAATGCTTTTACAGTTTTTCCAGATACTTTCTTTAATGTATCAGCAGCGAATTTTAAAGTTGAATGTTGAACTTCTTTGCTATAAAGTTTATTCACAGTATCATCAGCAGATTCAAGAAATCCAATATCAACTATAGCCCCTAGATCGCCTTTTTGAGCAATTGATTTTAACAATCCCGGATTTTGTTTAGCAAGCACTGGGTCAACAAAAACAGTTGTTGGAAGATGAGTTAGATTAAATACATTCCCAAAATAATTAATATTTTGAGGTTGTTCTTTTATTGTTGGAACTATAATCATAGCAGCATCATAAGAAGTCGGCCAATCATTTATGAATGCCGTAGGCTGATAAATAAGCCAGTTAACAGAATTATTGAAAAGTTTTTCAAAGTAGATATAATCCTTTTGAACACCCAGAACTGAATTCAATTCAAAACCATACCAAACAAATCTTCCTTTGCCATAGCTGCCGTAAGCAATGCCGGCACTCTTCTGAATTTCTTCTCGAACAAGTCCTGCTTCCCTCCTGAAGTCATACCAGAAACTAACTTGTGTAGTTCGGGGTTCTAAAACTTCTGCATAAATTGGTCTATCCCATGTAGCAATCTTGAGTGCATATCCGGTTGGAATTTGTGCAGTTAGCGGTAAATTGCCCCGCAGTGTGTGAACTTTATATGATTCTTCCGGTTTGATTTCCCTGTTAAAGTTCATCCCAAAAACTTCTTTGAAAAAATCCCATCCTCTCCATTTGCCCTCATCTGAATATGTTGCGGGGCCGCCGGTAACAAACAAGCTGCCGCCATTTTCTACATAACGTTTCAATTGCATAATTTCTTTGTCGGACAATGATTTAGATCCAGGAAGAACGATCATTTTATAATTAAAGTGCTCGCCTAATTCAATAGCCTGATCGGAAATGATATCATAATCTAATTTGGAATTTTTAATAAATTTTTTCCATGTATCAACATTGTCTCTTAACCATGTGCTTCCGGAAGGAAGCATAATTTCTGTATATTTTGAATAGAGTATTCCTGCTTTTTCTTTCTTCTCATTTGAAAAAAACTTAAGGTTATTTTTTGTAGGTAGAATTTCTTTCAGTTCGTAATTACCATATATATTTTTTACGATGAGTAAAAAAACAAGAAAAGCGGTAATAAGTAATATTGATCCGCTTAAAAAAATAATAAGATAATTAACCTTAAGTCCTTTGGCTTCTCTTACCGCCACCTTAGATTATCCTCTTTTTTACGTTCTTGCTGAGTTGGTTCTTCATAACCTTCATTTGTATAACGCATATATTTTTTCTTAGAACCTTTTGCCGAACGTTCTTCTTCGCTGGTACGAAGATTGTCACTAGTCCTTCTCTGATCATAAGTAGGGGCTGAACCTACAAATGTAGGTTTTAATTCCGGACCGCGTGATTGTTCTTCTTGAGGTGTATAATATGAAGGTTGACGTTGATATTCATGACCGTACTCCTGTTGTGGAGTTTGCGGCTCGAATGTTCTTCTCTCAGGAGTTATGATTCTTTGCTCCTGCATTAAAGGTGCAGGGGCAACAAGTTCAGCAGGAATTGCGGAAGGCTGTGCAGCTTGAGCAACTATACCTTTACGTTCCCTTACCTTGTAAAGTATATAAGCTCCAACAGCAAGAATAAAGGTTGAGATAGTTGCAACCAAAATGATTAATGAAAGTATAGGAATTAATTCCATGTTAACCTCTGCTAAGTCTTATCATTTTATCTAACACCGGCTGTATTGTTTGCTGTCTTAGGTGAACCTCCGAGTCCGGTCCGCTCGAGTTTTCCCCATACCATTCGTATTCCAAGAAATTCTTCTACTGTAGCCATTGCCTTAGTTACATCAATCAGAAGAATAAATACTACGCGATAAATAATTGCATATGGCACTAATCTAAATTCTTCTTTTTCCGCAGCTATGCAATAAACAGCTGCCATTAAATCTAATACTGCAATACCAATCCACCATAGAAAAATAAAACTTGATAATCCATAAAATAAAGCTACAATAATAAAGTAAAGATTTACAAAAATATTCATTGCAGGCCAAATTAGAGCTTCATAAAACATTTGCCATAAAATTATACTATTGTTAAAATTTACTGTTGGATTGATTAAATGACGTTTATGTTTTCTAATGGCTTGTAATATACCTCGCGTCCATCTATATCTTTGTTTCAATAATTGATAAATTGAAATTGGCGCCTCAGTATATGCTATCGCATTTGGTTCATAAACGATTTTCCAATTTTGTGCAAGAATTTTCAAAGTTATATCTGCATCTTCAGCAAATGTATCGCTTGAATAAAAACCTGCATCGCGTAATGCTGTCTTTCTAAATAAACCAATCGGCCCCGGTATAATGTTAACCATTTGAAGAAAACCTTGGGAGCTTCTCGGCATGTTTAATCCTTCTAAATATTCAAGTGCCTGAAGATCAGTCAATAAATGCTTTCTATTTTGAACTTTTACATTTCCGGCAACAGCTCCAACAACTGGATCAATAAAATGCCGTATTCCCATCCGCAATGAATTCGGTGTCAACTGGGAATCACCATCCATACATAATACAAATTGAGATTCTGAATATTGTATACCAGCATTAAGTGCTTTTGCTTTACCTCCATTTGGTTTATTGATCAAGGATATTTTAACTAATCCATTTCTACCTTTTTGATGACCGACAAGCTCTTCAGCTATTGATGCCGTATCATCAGTCGAACCGTCATTAACAATAATTATTTCATAGTTCGGATAATTTATATCAAGTAGAGATTCGATAGAATTTTGTAAAACTATTCCTTCATTATAAACCGGGACAATTATAGAGATGAAAGGGTAAAATCCTTCTTTTTCCTGAACAGTATATCTTGTGACATAAAAATAAGCCATGAATAAAGTTGCAAAATATCGTATCAATAAAATAAATAAGAAAATCACAAGTGAAACAATAGAGGCATAAACAAACAATCCACTCCAAGTTAATACAGTAAGAGGTAGGGTTAGAATGATTGTGATTATTAAGAAAATAGAAAAAATACCTGATAAGAAAATCACTCTTAATTTTTCTGTACCAAGATTTCTCTTCGGAGGCTTTAGCTCTCTGTTATCAAGAGCTATTTGATATTTTTGATTGTTATTATTCACTCACAAACATCTATTATTAACAATTTTGTTAAACAATATGAATGCCATGATTAATGCTTATTAAACCGATTTTTCAAATGAACAACAAGTTTATGCTGTCCCAACATCATACAAAATAGTTTTTTGGCTCAATTATGAACAAATCTAAACGGAATATAATTTTTTTTATAACCTGTTGCAACAAAATAAGTTAATCATAAACCTTAAAGAAAGAATGTAGGGGAAATCCATAAATTCATTCTAATTAAGGGAACTGGAAAACGAAAAATTTGAGAGAGAATAATGTGCAAACTTAATATGTGAAATCCTTTACTGATGGGTTTAATAAATACCCCATAAAGCAAAGACAGAAGCTATAAAATTTTTGTAGCTTGAATCATATCGAACACTATTTCCTATTTCTAAATGAACAGTTATAGTTAACCTTAATGTTGGATTATAAACCGCTTCACCAAATATTTCGTTAACAATAAAATCAACTTTAGGCACGTATCCGATTTTACCGCTTGCTTTCAATTTTAGTTTTTTGAATTCCCAATTAAGTTCTCCCCAAATGCTCTGTGAAACAAAATTTTGTGGTGAGTAATATGATGGTGAAATAAAAGCGTAATCAGAGAAATAAAATTCATAACCAAAAAAACCGTTAGAAATCAATTTCCTTCCTAACCGAAATTGAATATCATTACCTTCATTATTATCACCAAAATTGAAATAATTATAGAGGCCGGATATACCGTAAATACGATTATAATTATATAATCCACTAAATCGAAAATAATTAGCGTTCAATCGAATGTTCATAAGATTATGATAATAGAGAATTGTGCGGGCATCATTGTTCTCAAATGAAAACGCGACTGAAAAATCATTTTCGTTTTCATATCGAAGTGATATATCGCCAATTCGTCTTTCAGACTCTCCAAATATATTCAGTACACCGTAACTGCCGGATAAGTTTAAGTTCTTGAGCAATAATATTTCTGTTGTTCCTTTAAATTGAGTAAGGTTTCTACTATTAATAGGATTATCTAAATTAGTCTTAGACCATGAGGCTCCTATTGAGAGGAATCCTATAAAACCAAGATTTAACCTCATACCATAATTATATAATCTAAAGTTTTGGTTGTCGCTATAATAAGTTGAAAACGGCGTTAATCCCATTGTTGTTGGAAGAAAAGAAGAAAAGAAATTTCCTAAACTTGATAAACCGCTGCTTAATCCAGTCTGAGGCAGCCAACTAATTCTCTCTTTAACAATTCTGACTTCCATTGTGTCAGTGGTTTTATTTAATAAATCTTTATAAATATTTCTTGCATCACCATAACTACCTGCTATTACATACGAATCACCTAAGAATAATTGACATTTATGTAGGTCCTTCCTTGTATCCGGACTGGTAATTTCTTTATCCATCTCTTCAAAAATTTGTTCAGACTTATCAAAATTTTTATTCTTTGCATAATATTTACCTAAAAAAACTATTCTTTGATTAATTAGTTCTTGTTGTTGTAAATCATTTTTTGTTTTTGATTTTAGTTCACGATAAATTAATTCCGATCTATCAAGTTGATTTGTCATTGCATAAGTATCGGCCAAAATAAGTCTTGCTTCATCATCTTCAGGGTTTAATTCTCTAATATTTTCCAGTTCCGCTAATGCTTTAGTAGTATCCTGATTGAGATAATAATTTTTAGCTCTATAAAGAGCAATCTTGTAATCATATTGATCACTTAATACATTATCATAATATTCAATCGCTAAGGAATATTCTTTTGCGCACGAAGCAATTGCCGCATATTCAATCATCTCATCACGGCTTAACTCAGTCCGTTTAGAACGAAATTCGTCATACTTTGCTAATGCCTCTTCACATCTACCCTGCTCACTAAGTCTTATTGCTTGATTCTTTATTACAAAAACTTTTTGCCCTTCAGTAGCTGCTTGTTGAATTTCATAATTGCTTTGTGCTTTTTCAACTTCGGGGCTATTTGGAGCTATCTGTTTGGCAGAATCAAGATATTTTCCAGCCTCTCGCAAATTTCCCTTCCAGGAATAAAGCGATGTAAGCGCCAATAACAAATTTAAATCTTGTGGTCTCACATCATAAACGTTTAGTAAATATCTTTCAGCAAGGTCAAGATCTTGTATAGTCCATACACAAATTTGTCCACGCAAAAGTTGATAATCCAAATTATTGGGATCTAGCTTAAGTAACTTGTCCATTTGTGCGACTGCCTTTGCCCATTCATAGTTCCAAGCAGAGTATTGAGCATATTTAAAACGTGCATCGAGATCCTGGTCCTCAGGTAAATCCTGAAGATATTCATTTAACACTTCGATGGCGCTATCATAATAAAAAAGACTTGCGTAAGATTCTGCCAATTTCATAACAGCTTCTTTATCGGAAGGATTTTCTTTTATTGTTGCTGTATATCGTTCAACATTATTATTAAACGTTGTGTCACGGTAGTCAGTTACAGTTTTCCAAATCTGTTTGAACTGATCTTCATCATTATGTTTCGGTTTTAGATATTGTAATTGTTGATACGCCTCTTCATACCGATTTTTTCCAATCAACTCATTGATAAGATCAAATCGAATCGGATCATTTTCCGGATCTTTTTCTAACAGAAGGTAAAATTTGTCAATTGAATTTTGATACTTTATTTGTTCCTGTGCACGCGGATTTTCCTGAATTAAGTAAGCTTTATTTGTCGCCAAATCAAGTCCGTCCTGCGCTTCCTGAAAAAACGGTTTGAAACTTAAAGAGGTTTTAAATGCCGCTTCGGCAACTTTGTATTTACCTAACCATAATGCAAAATATCCATATCTACTCCAAATCCTCCAATCATCAGGATAACGAATAGTATTTTTTTTTAAAACTAATTCTCCTTTGATTAATGATCCGGTCTTAATTAAAATTTCTGTATAACGTATTATTTCATCCGCGGAAGCATTATCATCACGTTTTAAATACTCATCATACCAAATTTCTGCCTTTCGCCACTCTTCCAGCCAACGGTAGGATTTTCCAATTTCTAAATAGCTAAATGCATTATTAGAATCTATTGCAATATCGCGTGTGTGGCCATCTATCTTTTGATAAAGTTGTTTGTGCCAAATTCCAATTACACGGTCAAGATCTTTTTTGATTTCGGAATTTTTAGGATCCAATCTTACTGCGCGGCGTAAATCAAGAACAGAGTATTGATATTCTGGTCTTTGTTCATAGCATAATCCTCGTTTATGATATCCATCGGCTTCACGCGGATTTGCTGCTATATATTTATTTAATTGATCAATGGCTTCGCTATATCTCCCTGCAGACATCAAGATAACTGCTTGACGTTTTAGTGCTTCATACTTGTTTTGAGAAAGAATAGGAAGAGCGATAATAAATAAAAATAAAAAAAATATTTTTATGTGTTTATTCATCACCCAATATATTTATTGAGCGGCTGATAACTCTGCGGTGAATCAGCATCTGAAGCAATAACATACTCCATCATTGTTTCTGCGTTATCAATCCGATCATCAACCTCTAAATTATATATGGAAATATACTCTAAAACTGCATTAATATAATTTTGATCATGACTTGGCAAATTGTTTTGAATAGTTGCCATAAGATCAATAGCGCTTTTTAAGCTACCTCTAACTAATAAAACAATAACTTTATTTTCGACAACACAGATTTTATCTTTTTTACTGGTAGAGAGTCGTATTGTATTTTGTAATTGATGAACACTTAATAATCCTCTCATCTGAGCTGCAGGATCTAATTTGAACGAGATCAAATTAAACGATTGTCCCGTACTTTTATACAATGCAATTTGATTATTAAGTATCAGGAGAAAATCGTTATAATTATAAATGTTTGAAAATGCATATGGTTCAGATGGAATATCTATCCGTGTAGGTTTATTAAAGTTTCTACCTTTAGGCATACTCGGCAATTCTTCAGTAACAAACGTTGCGGGAGTAAATTCTGTTGTGACACCTTTATATGGTTCTATTTTATACGCTGCACTAAATTGACCTTCAGTATGCCCAACATTTGGAATTATGGTAACTATTCCGTTTTGAAAACGGTCCCCTTTTTCTGATGTTTCTTTTTTCAGTTGAATAGTAGCAGTAACATGTTCAGATAAACCATCAATTATGGATTGTGCTTTCGGGGTTGCTGGTTCACTAATTAAGAATAAACTTGTTATATTTTTTTCTTCAATTGTTTCCAATGTTCTAACAAATGAATCTCTTAAATAATTTTGATTCCTAAATCCCACAAAGGGAGTTAATTCGTCAAATATAATTCTTGTTGGATTGTACTGATCAACAACTGTAATAATATCATTAATGTATTCAACAAGATAATCATCGGGATTATACATTTCATAAACGTTATTAGGTGGAAGAACACGCACTACTATCAAAAGATTCTGATTCATATATGACTGTATATCAAAATTTAATGATGCGGCTTGAATCATTAAATCTTTCGGACGCATTAATGTAAAATATAAACATACCTCGGAAGATTTTGCAGCTTCGAGTGCAAATTGTAGACCTAATAATGTTCTACCGGATTTTCGAGGTCCTATCAATAAGTAGCTTCCGCCTCTATAGATTCCACCCCAGTTTTTATCAATAAAGGAAAATCCTGAGGGGATTCGTCGTATAGAATTTATCATTTCTGACCTTTTTTATATTTTATTCATTGAACTTAAGCCAACTCCTATGCCATAGAAAATCAATTTTTCAGCTTAAAATGTTAATTTTTAATACACTGAGAATCTAATAGTGAGAATAGTGAATTGTGTGCATCAAAATAAAACACTGAGTTATTTATTTCCAGAAACCATATTTCCCATAACAAATAGAGCTGTTGCATTTCCTGTTATTGTAGGCTCATTTGTTATATAATCCATCCTATCGTCTCTGTAATAGTCATTTTCAGTCTGGAATTTCAAATATAAATCCGGCTTATCATAACTGATTTTTGCTTTATCAACAAAATTTTTTGTTGCAGGCCCGGCAGAAAAGCCGCCAGGCAATTTCTTTTTCAAAAAAGAAATCTGGTGATGAAAATTTTTCGTGTAATTCTTACCAAATCCCGATATAAAACTTATCCCCCACGGATTTTTTCCCAGGATATAATCTCTCTGGGATAATGCAAGAGAATCGTATTTGGAATCATTTGTTAATTTTTTATAGAGAATATTTTGTAAAGTTATTCCTAATAAAGTAACATTCGTTCCCCAAGTTAAGTCAGTACCTTTTTCAAATAAATTTTGTTTCATTTTTTTATTAAACATTTCTAAATTTTTTACAATAAAATCAGCAAATCGCGGAATAAATTTTGCCAATCTGTAATGCGCAAGAGAATTCAAATTGCCCCAGCTCCACCAGAAATCAGAACCGGCTTGATCTGCCAGGGTTATTGCATCATTTAAATAATTTGTTTTAAAAGTTACCATATAAAGTTCAACAGCACCAAGTGCCAGTTTCCCTTCATAATTTTTATCAAGATACATTCCACTACCACTGCTATCAACATCCTGAACTTGGTTTCTAATCGAATAAATATTTTCTGCAACTGTTAAGCACTTCTTGGAGAATTCCGGAAAGTGAAATTTATTATCCCATATTCGTGAGGCTAAGGCCATAGTCGCTGAATAAATTCCAATTAGATTTTTTCCGATTCCAACAAAGGCCGGGCGGTCAAATCCAAGAGCATCTACTTCGGGTAAACGCCAACCAACATCATGATCTCGTAAATCTTGAACTTGTGTAACTAATTTATCTTTCGAGTAGTAACTTCGAAGCATCCAATCCAAACCAATTTTTGCTTCTTCTAAGATATCAGGCGTTCCATTTTTGTTTGAATCGAATCCGAATTTAACAGGGTCAAAATCATAAGAAAACAATAATAAGTAAGTTGCAACCGCAGTTGTATTTAAAAACTTTACATAATCCCCCGCATCGTGCCAGCCGCCGGTTACATCTATCGTTTTTGGAATTACTTTTTGCCCATCAATAATACTTGTAGCATCAGAGATGTGGCAGACTTTATGTAAGAATGGATCTGTATACCCGCATCTTTGAACCCTAAAAAATTGAAGAAGAGAATCGGCTAATCCATTATAAATATTTTCATTTATTCTGAATATATAAGAATTCTGCTGCGCAAATTTAAAATAGTATTCTCCGGCAGATTTAACCGAGCTGAAATCTACCCTATAAGTAAAAGGAAAATTTCCATATTCGCCAAGGCTATTCCCTAAATTTATTTCAAAGATTTTTTCATTTCTTTTTTTATCATAAATATAGATGGATTTTCCTTCTAACTTATTATTAGAAAGTATTACAGCCGTTTTTATATCGTTTGGTTGATAACCCACCTGATTAAATCTTATAAATATTTCTGGCTCTGCTTTTAGGTTTAATGTACAGCTTGGAAGAGAAAAAATAATTACCATACTAAGTATTATCGAAACACGGAAAGATTTCAATTACAGTCCTTATTATTCAGTTGGATAATTTTTTGGCTGAAAAGGATTTAATGAACAAAAATATTTTTTACTCAAGCGGCTCGCTCATACTTTCTTTTTCCGGAAATGTAGTCCTGAAGACATAATCCCAAGTAGGTTGGCTAACTCCATATCCCAAACCCGGATTTTGATAATGATGTTTTGAATGATGATTTTTTATAGCCAGCCAAAGTCTGTTATGCATATTAAAGTGATGAATTGCATAATGAGTTATATCATAAAATAAATATCCAATCAAAAATCCCGCAAAAAACGGAAGTACGTACTCATTATTCATTATAGTGTCAAACAATATAAAAAATAATGCGGCAAGTGGAAGACTTACTGATGGCGGCATCACTAATCTTTTCGAATCCTTTGGATAATCATGATGTATACCATGAATTAAGAAATGGATTCTCTTCCCAAAGGCACTCTTAGGCATATAATGGAAAACAAATCTATGCAGAAAATATTCTGTGAATGTCCAAACAAACATCCCCGCTAATATTAACAACAAAGTATTGGATATTGACAAACTGTAAATGTAAAAACCACGGAATAATAAAAGTGAAATAATTGGTATGAACAACCATAAGGGAACTGTCCAATGAACTCTTGACAAAGCTTCCAAAAAATCATTCTCAAACAATCTAATTGTTTCATCTTTGTTAGAGACATAATTCTTCGGCATAATTTTCTCCTATTTTTTACGCGAGAATATAATGAAATGACTTACAAAATTAAACATCATATGTTTAACTAACTAAACTTCTAGGTCTATCGGTTAATAAATGTTGTAAAATGTTAGCGAAGGGAAAAAACGAAAGTACCAACCGGTTTAAAGCAGAAAGGTCATCCCGATGTTCCGGGATGACCTTTCATAATTTAATACTTCTAATTAAAATCAATTAGAGTTATGCAAAATAAGCCTGGTGGCATGCATAAAGAGCAAGCCCTATTACTGCTATGATAACCAGGAAGAAGATTGATGCGCTTAACTTTTTCATATTAACCTCGTAAACTTTTGAGTTATTAAATATTTTTTTAATTATTTAATTAATATCATTTTCTTTACGGAAACAAAATTTCCAGCGGTTATTCTATAAATGTAAGTTCCGCTCGATACTTTGAAACCTGAATTATTCTCTCCATTCCAATCTACACTATGATTACCTGCTAACATCTCATTATTAACTAGAGATTTAACTTCTCGTCCAAGCATATCGTAAACTTTAAGGCTTACGAAAGAATTCTGCGGAAGAGTATAAGTAATCTTTGTTGTTGGATTAAATGGATTAGGATAATTCTGTGATAACTCAAAAGCTGTTGGTAATACTTGCCTTTCATCAACTGCGGTAACATTGCCAGTCTTAAAAGTTCCAGTTGAGGAAAAATTTGAAACAGAACCATTGTCGTTTTTAGATAATACTCTCCAATAGTAAACTGAATTTGGTTCTAATCCGGTTACTTGCGCTACCGGTTCATCTATATTTGTTCTTAATACCGAATTACTGAAATCCGCATTCTTTGAATATTGAACATCATATTTTAGGTGTGATTCAGATGGAACAGGAATTCTCCAACTTAAAATTGCGGAGGAAGTATTTATCGGCTGTAAGTAGTTTGGTGTAATTACAAGAGGAACTACAGATGATGACCCAGCGGCGGTTGAAAAACTAGCTACCATAGACCAAGGAGACATAAGAGCAGTATTTGCAGATAATCTCGATCTTACCTGCCAGTAATATGTTGCACCAGGAGTTACTGTATATGGTATTGCAGTTACTAATATTGAATTTGTAGGATCTGTAACAGCCCAGCCTGAAGACGTTGCTAGAGGATGATTTAACTTGCCTACTCCGTCAACACTCGAACTTTGTGCAATTACAATTTCATAATCAAGAGACTGCGTTGAAGCTGCTGACCAATATAAAGTTATTGCAGAAAGTGGACTATCAATAATTTGTCCTCCCACAGGAGTTGATGGAATTGGAGTCGTAGCGGCTCCGCTTGCTGTACTCGCAACAGAAAAATCAGCGGCTGAAGACCATGCAGATATTGAGGCATGATTTGCTGCCAATCTTGATCTTACATGCCAATAATATGTTGTGTTCGGAATTAATGAAGCTGTTCCTTCAGCGAATAAGCTGGAAGACCAACCTAAAATTACTGGTGAAGTTGTAAAATTACCTCCACCGTCAACAGCAGAACTTGAAGAATATTCAACTTGAAATTCTAGTCCTGTTGCGTAAACATCAATGTAATAATAGAAAGTTGGTGGATTAACATAAACAGTAGATCCGCCACTTGGCCAAGCAGTATAAGGAATAACCGGGGCGCCAGCTAAACTAGTATACATTACAAAAGACGAATCACCTGCAGTTGACCAATTAGAATATTGACCGCCTATCTTGGATCTTACTTGCCAGTAATATGTATGACCTGCTATAAGATCAACTAGTAAAGTTTTATAAGTATGGTTTGATGTTGAGGTTATCTGCGGTGCACCAGGATAAGCTTCAGCAGCTGTAAAATCTCTGTAACGAATTTCATAATCGAGAAATGGTTCGTTCCCTTTGATGTACCAGAAAAAAGTCGGTTTTAATGCATAACTTGTTGCACCATCAATTGGATAAGACCTATAAGGTATTGGTGGTCCTAACGGTGAGAAACCAGCAGTTACCGTTGAGTATGCAATTATAACTGTTCCTGCTGTGTTCTTAGCACGTACTTGAATATAATATGTAGTGCCTTGCGTTAATCCTGTTAATGTATAAGTAGTTGTATCTAATCTTGCAACTGTTGTATAACCACTCATGTTTGCACTAGTAGACCATAAAAGATCATAATATAAACCTGAAGAAAATGGTACCGGATGCTATGATATAAATGCTGTCGTTACTCCTGATATTACAGGATTTATATATGGTTTAGCGGCATTGACTGTTGTAAATTCTCTTGTTGCTGTCCAATCGCTATTTGGCGCATCAGTACTTCGTACTCTCCAATAATAAGTAGTGCCATTAGCTAGAACCACAGATGCAGTTGTAGTATATGTGAAAGTATAGGATGTATTCGTACCAGCATAAGTAACTAATGGTGAATTGAAATCACTATTGTCATCAAGTTGGAATTCAAAATTAGTTCCAACAGACCAGTTGAAAGTTGGAAGTATTGTTACACCAACAGCATAATTTGCTGGACTCACACCAATAGTTGGTGCAATAGGTCCAGTGGTTGGATTCTGAGATCCAGAATTTCCACTTGTACCACTTGCATTGTAAGCACGAACACGATACCAATATGGAGTAGTGATTGTCAAACCAGTTACAGTATAAGTTGTAACGTTACCCACATTTAAATTATTAAACCCGGTAACAAATGTTGTAAAACCAACATCTGTTGCAACATCTAAATAATATCCTGTTGCGCCGGTTGAAGCTGCCCAATTCGCTGAGAAACTAGTACCAGCAATATTTGAAGCTGCTGCGGAAACAGGTGAAGCAGGTACTGTTAGCACAGTAATAGTATTAGAATATGGTGGTGTAGCAGCTGCAGTACTGACCCTATAATAATAAGTTGTTCCGGCTGTAAGTCCGCTTACAGGGAATGTTGAAACTGCACCTTCATCGGTTAAACCATCATACGGGGCTCCTATATTACCAGCAAAAGTTGGTGAAGTTGAAACTTCTAAATAATTATTTGCAGCAGCAACAGCCCAATTAGCCTGAAACGATGTCTGTGTTATTAGAGTCGCAGCATTTGCAAGTGGGCCCGTAGTTGTAGTTTGAGATCCGGAATTTCCACTTGTCCCGCCGCTATTAAAAGCACGAACACGATACCAATAAGGTGTATTAGCAGATAAACCTGTGACTGAATAAGTAGTCACAGCTCCAATAGCTAAGTTATTGAATCCAGTTACAAATGTTGTGAAACCCGCATCAGTAGCAACATCTAAATAATATCCTGTTGCACCTGTGGAAGCTGCCCAATTTGCAGAAAAACTTGTACCTGCAACATTTGTAGCTGCGGCTGAAACCGGATCAGGTGGAATTGTTGTTACATTAATTGTATTTGATGCACTGCTTATACTTCCACTAACTGCTTGCACAGAATATGTATAGGCTGTTCCAGCAGTTAAACCTGCAACCGCTTGTGAGGTACCAGCTATTAATGTGAAAGGACTTCCTGGAGCTCCAGGAACAGTTAATGTATAAGTAACAGCACCAGCTACAGCATTCCAATTTGCAGTGAAACCAGCATTAGTAATAGATGTGGCTGCTGTTGCAACAGGAATACCTGCAACCGTAATTGTGTTCGAATGCGTGCTGCTTCCGCTTCCGTTAAATCCTCTTACACGATAATAGTATGTAGGACCAGCAGTAAGTCCGGTAACATTAAATGAAGTTACAAGACCAACATTTAAATTGTTATATCCGGATACAAATGAGGCAAAGCCACTGCTTGTAGAAACATCAAGATAATAAGCTGTTTCTGCTGCACCACCACCCGAAGCCCAATTTGCTGTAAAGGAAGTAGCAGTTACTGAAGTTGCCGCTGAAGCAACAGGCGCAGCGGGAACTTGTGCAAATAAAACGTTAAAACCCATTAACGTTATAATTGCAAAAATTGTTAATTTGTTTTTCATAAGCACCCTCTCTGTGAGTTATAAAATTATTTTACAACTCGGCTGTTAATAATTCGGCTGTATTTTCTTTCGGCTGTGGCTGGAGAAAATTAATTTACTTCTATGCAACAAAACTCTCTTTCATAATAAAGTTACCCTTGCAAGCTAGGGACAAAAAATAGAACTAGAATTTGTTGTTTCGGCTGGAAACAATAGCAATATAATTAGTGTAATTGTTATTGTCAATATTAAATCAACCGAAAAAAGTACCTGCAACTTTTAATAACTCAAAGTCAACAGTCTTTAATTGTCCGGTTGCCTCAGCAAGGCTGACGGCAACAATCTCATTTCCCTTTAATGCTGCCATTTGGCCCCATTGGCCCTTCTCTACAAGTTCAGCAGCAAATACTCCAAATCTTGTCGCTAATACTCTATCAAAAGCTGTTGGGCTACCACCTCTTTGAATATGTCCAAGAACTGTGGCTCTAGTTTCAAACCCGGTTCTTTTTTCAATTTCTTCAGCTAACATATATCCAATCCCGCCGAGACGGACATGACCGAACGAATCCAATTTTTGATCTTGAATAATCATATCCCCTTCTTTACCATTATTGGATTTTTTTGCCACAGCACCTTCAGAAGCGACAACAATACTAAAACTTTTTCCTGTTGCATGTCTTTTCTTTAAAAGGTTACATACTTCTTCGATATCATATTGTTTTTCAGGTACTAAAATAATATCAGCACCGCCAGCAATCCCTGAATAAACAGCAATCCATCCTGCATGACGGCCCATTACTTCTACAACCATCACTCGATTGTGTGATTCTGCTGTGGTATGAAGACGATCTATAGCTTCAGTTGCTACATTAACTGCAGTGTCAAATCCAAATGTAAAGTCTGTTGCGTTTAAATCATTGTCAATTGTTTTAGGAACACCTATTACATGAACACCGGCTTTAAATAATTTTGAAGCAACTCCCAAAGTGTCTTCTCCACCAATTGCAACAATAGCATCTATATGTGCTTCAAGCATATTCTTTATTACTGTTGCTTCTCCATCTTTCTCTTTATAAATATTTGTTCTTGAAGTACCTAGAATTGTTCCTCCGCGATGTAAAATTCCTGAAATTGATTCACGGTCAAGTTTAATATATTTTTTTTCTAATAATCCTTTCCAACCTTCTTTGATTCCAATTATTTCATAATTAGATTGCAGTGCCTTTCTAACAACCGCTCTAATTACCGCATTTAATCCGGGACAGTCACCACCACCTGTTAATACACCAAGTTTCATTTTAAATCTCCAATTAAATATTTATTTGATATACCGTTATACTAGTTTAAGATTAGCAAACTTTGTTAGCAATTGCTTCGGCCCAAACTCCTCAAAACTAATCGTTACTCTCTGCATATCTCCAACACCGGTTATTTGTAATATTTTCCCCATTCCAAATACCGAATGAGTTACCCGGCTTCCTACTCGAAGCGAACGTCTTTCTTGATCATAGTCATCGTAACTCCCCTGATAATATTCATCGTAATAAGTTTTTTTCTTCCTTCCGGCTTTTCTACCGCTAGCACCGTTCATCTCTTCGTAAGTGGATTCATCTAATTCATCCAAAAATCTGGATTTACTTTGATAAGCAACTTCACCAAAGCGATATCTTGAACGAGCATAACTTACAAACACTTTTTCTTTTGCACGGGTTACTGCCACATAGAATAATCTTCTTTCTTCTTCCAACTTTGAATCGTTATCAAATTTCTGACTAAGCGGGAAAATATCTTCTTCGCACCCTGTAACAAAAACAACCGGGAATTCCAGTCCCTTAGCACTATGTATTGTCATCATTGTTACGGAATTTACTTTTTCATCATATTGATCAACGCCGGCTATTAACGAAACTTCAGAGAGAAAATCATCAAGTGAAGAATCCGGATTTGATTTGCTGTAATCTTGAACCGCAGAAACTAATTCTTGAATATTATCATATCTCGACATTGACTCTTGAGTACCTTCTTCTTTGTAAATTTTTAGAATGCCAAGTTCATCAACTAAAGCTGCGGTTAATTCACCTATCGATAATTTATTTTTAAGATCAATGTACTTATCTAAAAGAAGTTTGAATTGCTTAACATTTTTTTGAATTCTCTCTTTCACTTCTATGACTTCAAATACTCTTGACATAGTTGTGAATAACGAAATTTCCAGTTTACGGGCAAACGCAATCATTTTAGAAATAGATGTATTACCAATCCCACGTTGAGGGAAATTCATTATACGAAGTAAACTTTCTTCATCATTTTGATTTGATAACATCCTTAAATATGCTAAAACATCTTTCACTTCTTTTCTTCTATAGAATTCTACTCCTCCAACAATTTTATAAGGAATTTTTTCTCTTCTGAATGCGTCTTCAAGCGAGCGTGATTGAGAATTTATTCTGTAGAAAATTGCTATATCATTTAATGACAATTTCCGAGTGGATATTTCTTTCTTAATTCTTTTTGCTATTTGGAATCCTTCGTCCTTTTCATCAGAAGCTTTTAATATTGTAAGTTCTTCACCGTCATTGTTATTAGTCCAAAGTGTTTTGGGAATCTGTCCAACATTATTTTTTATAACTGAATCAGCGGCCATTAAAATCATCTTGGTGGAACGATAATTCTGTTCAAGCCGGAATATTTTTGATCCCTTAAAATCTTTTTTAAAGTTGAGCATATTTTTTATTTCTGCACCGCGCCAGCTATAAATACTCTGCGCATCATCTCCAACAACACAGACCTTGTCTTTAAGAGGACTTAACATTTTCAACAGCTCATACTGAGCTTTATTTGTATCTTGATATTCATCTACCAAGATATATTTAAACATCTTTTTATATTTGTTGAGAATTTTTTCGTTATTCTTAAAGAGTTCGATCGGTTTGAGAAGAAGGTCATCAAAATCCATTGCATTATTTTCAAATAATCTTTTATTGTATTCTATATATATCTCGCCAACTTTTTTATCTGATGGTGTAGTTGCCAAATGTTTTAAATATTCTTCCGGCGTCACCATCTGATTCTTTAAGTAACTTATTTTATGTTGAACTCCATTCGGAGAAAGGTTTTCAAGATTAATGTTAAGATTCGACATGATATTACTTACAAGTGATTGTGAATCTTCCCGATCATAAATCGAAAAATTAGATTTATAATTAAGTTTATCAGATTCTACTTTTAATACCCGCGCAAATATTGAGTGGAAGGTTCCCATCCAAAGGCTTTCTGCCTTTTTACCAATGAGTCCTTTAATCCTTTCTTTCATTTCTTTTGCTGCTTTATTAGTAAATGTTAAGGCAAGAATTTCGGATGGATCAAATCCTTTATCAATTAAAAAAGCTATTTTATGCATCAAAACACGTGTTTTCCCTGATCCGGCGCCTGCTACAACCATATGTGGTCCGGAATTATATTCAACAGCTTGACGCTGTGCATCGTTGAGTTGGTTTAGTATTTTCATAGTTTTGGGATTTTTTTGGTCGGCAAATATACTAAAATTAGAGGTGGTTTTTCAATTTTTTTATTTTTGAAATTTTCGGCATGACTTAAGACGGTAACTGTTTATTAATTATATCAACAGTTTTCCATTTTTCATAATCATTTTTTCATCAAAAAAGACTGTTGGTTTTTTCACAACACCGTCTAAATGAATCGGGGCATCAACTAATCCTCCCATGGATTTATTATCTCCTAACGCAATGTGTATCGTGCCCATAACTTTTTCGTCTTCAAGTAAGATACCGCTCAGCTTAGCTTTATAATTTGTTCCAATTCCAAATTCAGCAATATTTCTCGCAAGGCTACCATATTTAATTAAAGTCTCATCTAATTTTTTTGCTTGATTACTTCCCGTAACATTTTCAGCATATCCATCTTTAACTTCTACTCGAATTGGTTTCCCTTTTATAACACCTATGCTTGCCATTGAACCATCAACATAAAATATTCCGTTGGTTTTACCTTCTAGCGGTGCTATGTATGCCTCACCTGTCGGTAAGTTTCCGCTTTCACCTTTTTTGTGGAATAAACCTTTGCTTGGTAAAGCTTTTCTTCCAGTGATATCCATTGTAATATCAGTTCCAACAGAAGAGGTAACTCTAACAATATTAACATCATTCATAATTTCTTGAAGTTTTATCGTTAGTGCAGCTATTTTTTTATAATCGGCATTTAAACCGCGAATCATTATATCTTCGGTTATACCTGGAAAAGTTGCTATGCGCGCTCCAAGTGATGAAGCATTTCTACGAGCATTTGTATGAGTCAAAGATTTTGCAGTCGGACATAAAACCACATCGAACAATTTCATCATTTCTGCAACTTGTTGGGGTGGTTCCTGGCCGTGCATCTCTCTCGATTTAAATTCAAGAAAAACAGTTTCGTGCCCAAGTAGTTTTGCATTTTGAAAAAGTGAATATCCAATCTTTCTTTTGAATTCATCCGTTACGACAAGAACAGTTTCGTTTGGTTGAGTGCCCATACAATCACGGATGGCAATTACCGATGCTTTGTCAAGTTTTGATAGTTTCATATCTGATCAATTAAAGTGGAAATCCTACGTTAAGTTGAAGTGTGATACTTAAGCTTCCTTTATCCACTGCATTTTTTGAAGAAGAAGTTGGAATCGTAATTCCGGAATCGTTACTAAGTTTATCAATTTGAATAATACTATAACCTGCGGTTCCTTCTACACTGATATAATCCGGTACTAGGTGCAATATGAGACCGGTACCAATAAAGTATCCGATATTATTTTTATCCGGCTTGAATTTAATTTCGCCCTGTGAGACGCTATTCAAAAGTGTCTCTTGTGAAAATTCCGTATTATAAAACGTAACATTGGCTTCCGCAATTTTCCAATCAAGAATCCAAAATAAGGGAACACCAAAATCAATTCCCACTCCCCAATGATTCATTGTTAACTGATATTTTTCTCTTGTATCAACATTTTGTAATTGAGCAGAAATTTCATCCGATTCTTTTAAGAACTGATAATAACCTTTTGCAGTAATAAAAAATTTATTCCACCTTGCTCTAAAAAAATTTGCACCAATCCTATAACCAGTTCCCTGTGTAAATTCAATTTTATCAGTGATGATATTTTTGGAAGGATCAAGAGTATTAATTCTCTGGCTGATGTAATCATTCAATCCCGGATTATCATAATTTTGTCTTGAGAATCCAGCATAGAACCCGCTTAAGCCCAAACATCCAAAACCGAATGATTGAGCATTAACTGTTATTCCCGTAGTAACTATAATTATCACTATAACAAGTTTGCTAATAATTTTCATCAGATAATCATACTTTTTTTTCAGAACAAATTTACAAAAAATTACTCTGTCTTGGCGATCCCTTTTTCTAAGCCATGGCCATGTTTTCCCAATTCACTTCTTCTAAGTAAAAATGCAAATAATAATCCGAAGAAACCAAGTGAAGAAAATATCCACATTCCAGATGTATATCCGCCACTAAAATCATTTGCCCAACCGACTAAAAAATTAAATCCGGCAAGACCGATATTTTGAATCATAGTCATCAATCCGTATGCTGTCCCCAGTTTTGCTTCATCTACAATAATTGCAACTGACGGCCACATTACAGCGGGAATAAGTGAAAATGCAATTCCCATCATTGCCATTGGTATATAAAGTGAAACATGAGTATATGCCATCAATAAATAGACAGGAATTAAAAGCAATGAACCGAACATCATAAGCAAAGAACGTTTGCCGATGTAATCAGCAAGTAAACCGAAAAGCGGGGTTAAAACCATTGCTGAAAGTGTAAGCATGCTTGAGAGAAATCCGCCCATCTCTCTTGTAGTACCGTGTGTTTCAATAAAAAATTTAACTGCAAAAGTTTGGAATGGAAATATTCCGGAGTAAAAAGTAACGCACAACATTACAACAAACCAATATGAAGTTGAGAAACTAAAAATCTCTTTAAAAATGATTTTGTCCTGCTTAGGAACAGGACGCAAAGAAAAATTTCTTTCTGAGTATGCATCCATTCCCCAATAAATTATAACCGCAGCTATGGAAATCACGCCTGCTGTTACTGAAACTAAAAGAGGTGTCTGCCAATACTCATAAAGTGATTTAGCCCAGGTTGGAGAATTAAGTGCAGCGAATGAACCAAGCCGCGCAAGTGTTAGATTTAATCCAAATGCAAATGATAATTGCTTCCCTTTAAACCAGCGGCCAATTACAGTTGTAACTGCAACAATCATTGATTCTGCACCAAGACCAAACACAAGACGACCAATAGCCATCATTGTTATATCGCTGAATGAAGCAGTAATGACCGCACCGGTTAAACAGAGTAGAGTAAAAATAAAAGTTGAAATACGCGTACCGATTTTATCAATAACGATCCCGCCGATTAAGACCATAAAAACATTTGGTACACTGTAAATGCCTTGGAGTAGTCCAATGTTGGAATCAGAAAATTTTAATTGCTTGGCAAGAAGATCTGCTAGCGGGCTAATACTATCATAAATATAATAGTTGCCGAACATTGCAAGACTTACAAAGAGCAGAATTCCCCACCTGAAGAAAACACTTGGTTCGGGTTTAGTTGTGATTTGATTTTCCATTATTACTCTTAATATCATGATCATACTCTTGATCATGCTCGTTATCTAAAAACATAAAGATCAAGAGTATGAGCACGATCAAGAGCAAGAATAATTTTTAGTTTGAAGGAATATTTTTAAGAACTGTTGTTAATAATGCCCAGAATTTTGGGACAGTACTAATCTTTATTTTCTCATCAGGTGAATGAACATCCATTAGAGTTGGACCGAACGAGATCATATCCATATCGGGATAACGTTCTTTAATTATACCGCATTCAAGACCGGCATGAATTGCTTTAACTTCAGGGTCATTTCCATACAACTGATGATAGACATTTTTCATTGTACCGAGTACCGGTGAATGAATATCCGGTTTCCATCCCGGGTAACCGTCACTTTGCTTTACCTCTGCCTTTATAAGCTTAAAAAATGCAGCAATTGAATTTGAAATATCATTTTTTTCTGATTCAACAGAACTTCGCTGGCTTAAAGTTGCTACAACCTCTTTACCTTTTGTAACAACAACAGCAAGATTAGTTGATGTTTCAACTAATCCGGGAATATCTGCGCTCATTTTGATAACACCATTAGGAACTGCGTAAAGAGAATCAATCAAATTCTTCGTTGTTTTTTTATCCATCACCTTAGATTTTGATTTTGTTTCCACTGCAACAACATTTAAGGACGGTTCAACTGATGATAATTCAGCTTGTACAATTTTATTATATCTTTCAATATAGGTAAGGGTATCGGCAGCAAATTTTTTAGCAACACGAATTACAGAAAATGTCTCTCTAGGAATTGCATTGTGTTTACTTCCGCCGTTAATACTTACAAGACGGATACCGAATGTGTAATTCAACTCGTGTAATAAACGTGTCATCAATTTAATTGCATTACCGCGACCGGTGTTAATATCCAACCCGCTATGTCCGCCTTTCAAACCTGATACTTTAATTTCGAGCGCGGTTGTATTTGCCGGTACATCATTCAAAGTAGATTTGAATTTCACAAACGTATTTTGTCCGCCGGCGCAGCCAATATATAGTGCGCCATCTTCTTCGGAATCTAAATTCATCAATATTTTTCCATTTAAAAATCCGGACTTAAGCGCTTGTGCACCGAATAATCCTGTTTCTTCATCAAGAGTAAATAATGCTTCGATCGGACCGTGTTCAAGATCTTTCGATTCCATAACAGCAAGAGCTGCAGCAACTCCTACACCGTTGTCACCGCCAAGAGTCGTGCCTTTAGCTTTTACCCAATCACCATCAATGTATGGCTGTATCGGATCTTTTTCGAAATCATGTTTAACATCTGCATTTTTTTCAGCAACCATATCAAGATGCCCTTGCATAACCACCGGAATTAATTTTTCTTTACCAGGTGTTGCATGTTTTCGAATTACAACATTGCCAAAATCATCAGTCGCATATTGTAAATTATTTTTCTTTGCAACTGAGATTACATATTGAGCTACCTTTTCTTCTTTACGCGATGGTCTTGGTATCGCACATAATTCTTCAAAGTGTTTCCAAAGTAATTCCGGTTTTAGATTACCTAATACTTCTCCCATTGCTATCTCCTTTCACTTCTTCAAAAGTTATCAGCTTTTGATTATATAAAACAGTTAAAAATTTTGTAACCCTTTCTTCTACAGGATGAACTTTCTCCCCAAATTTTTCTTTTAACTCATTAGCAATTTCTGAAACTTTTTTCTTACCGTTGATAGCCAGCCATGAAGCTGAACCTAATTCATCAAGTTTTAATTTCATTATTGGTGATTTCAACATCGGTTCGAAATATTTCTTTGCAAGTTTGCTGGTGACTTTAGGAATTAGAACAGTTACTAAATTATTTGAATCAACTTCTTCGTTCATGTTTCGGACTGGTGTGAGATCAAGATAATTTGCGGTTTTAAGTATTTTTCTTCTTGCAAAAAAATTCATTATAACCTTCTTGGAAAATTCTAAGTCCCGATGAAATTTTCACCGGGACTTTAGAATGACAAAAACTAAAAATAAATTTACATTGATACTGCAGGTGGTGCAGGTTCATCCGGTTTACCGGCATTTCTTAATGGAATATAAATTAAAACTGCTGCGATGATAAGCAATACAACTATTCCTAATTCAATTGGCGGATTGGCAAAGATTTTTAATATTGCTACCTCTGCAATTTTAAAAGGTGCGAAGGCTAAGCCGGTTAATGCTTCTCCGGCAATAAATCCCGCTGCCAACAATATTCCAACGTTTTCAACTCTCGCTTTCTGAGCTTCATTATAATTTCTTTTCTTATTGTAAATGTCAACAATACCTTTTAACAGACCGCCGACAAAAATTGCAAATGTTGTCTCTAAAGGAAGATACATACCAACACTAACCAACATCGGACTTTTTACCTGCATTAAAATAAATGCAAGTCCCATCAGCATACCAACAACAATCAGAGGCCATGACATAGCACCGCCTACAATTCCTTTTGATAACATTGCCATCAAACCCGCTTGTGGTGCCGATAATTTCTGGCTTCCGAAACCTCCTTCATAACCTTCCTTAATTCCCTGTGCAATATCCGCTTGATTTAAGAAAACCAAAACGTAGAACATTACAAGCCCTGAAATAACCACACCAATTATATCTCCCATCTGCATTTTCCACGGAGTACCACCCAGAATATGTCCGGCTTTTAAATCTTGCAGCATTTCGCCTGCAACAGCGGCAGATACGCATACAATAGCTGCAACACCTAACACTGCGGCAATTCCGCCATGTGATGCATCAACACCCATGCTGACCATTATCAAAGCAGTTACAACCAATGCAGTTAATGTAAGTCCGCTTATTGGATTATTGCTCGAGCCCATAATTCCAACTAAGTAACCGGAAATAGCTGCAAAAAAGAATGCTAAAATTATTAATACAGTTGCAGCTACAATTGCCGGAAGAAAATCTGTTTGGAAAATAAATCTGGTGATACAAAATGTTGCGATTGCTACAATTAAAATTCCAATTACTATCCAGGAAAACTTGATATCCTTTTCTGTCCTGCTCGTAGTTACCTCACCTCCGGAAGCGGCTTTTTTAACATCACCGATTGATCTTCCGATTCCTGCAGCTAAACTTTTCCTCATTTTAAATAAAGTATAACCCGCACCCATCAACATTCCGCCTATTGCAATGGGTTTAACAATATATTTCCAGATAGCATACATTTGAAATACAGGATCGCCTGCTCTCTCGGTAGCTTTTGCAAGTGAAAGAGACTTATCTACTCCAACTAAATACTGAGCCCAGCCGTTAATAAAATCCTGAGTAAAATATGGATTGATGAAATACATAATTAGCGGAGTTAAAAGTCCCCACGCTAACAATCCACCGCTAAAATTTAATGCACCCAATTTCGGACCAATGATATATCCAACACCCATATAGGCAGGACTTATTCCAGGTGAACTAGCAAGCATTCCTCCATTCACAGGAATTGTTGTACCAGTGATCGTTTGTTTTGAGAACAAAATAAATTTTTCCCATGTTTCCGGGAACAATTTAAATTCTGCTAACGCTTTAATAACTGCGCCGCCAAACATAGCGCTGAATAAAAATTTAGAACCGGTGCCTGCTTTGCGTCCGGTTTTATGAATCTCTGCAGCAGCAATTGATTCCGGGAAAGGTAATTCAACATCTTCAACCATAACACGGCGAAGAAGTGCAACGAACATAATACCAAGGATACCGCCGGAAATTAAAATCAAAGTTGCTGTAACGTAATGCCAAGGCGTATAGAAGTCTTTCCAAATACCTGAGATGTAAAATGCAGGTAATGTAAAAATAGCGCCGGCTGCAACTGATTCACCAATAGACCCGACAGTTCTTGCAAAGTTCTCTTCTAAAATAGAACCCTTAACTGATTTAAGTATTGCCATTCCAATAACTGCAGCAGGATAAGTTGCAGCGATAGTCATTCCGGCTTTTAATCCTAGATAGGCATTTGCAGCACCAAGAATAACAGCCATTACTAAACCAATAATTAGTGCGCGGATAGTAAATTCGGCCATGCTTGTTTCCGCAGAAACAAATGGAACATGTTTCTTTTGTTCCGCCATGATTTTCTCCTGTGAATGGTGAGATAGTTTATTAAGTGAAAATAAATTGAAAACTATTTCATAATGCGTTGGCTAATATAAAGATGTATAAACAGCCGAGCAACCTTTTTTGTTGGGAATGATATCATAATAATTTGACATAAACTATTTTTGAAACTTAAATTACTTATCGGTTATAACCATATTATATATAATTAGCGCCATTTATTAATGAAAAAGAATAAATCCAAAGAGCACAACAACAAGGAAAAAACTCAATTAAAAAATCCGACTTTCCGTAAATATTTTTCATCAATTGTTTTGCTAATGTTAACTGTTGTTTTTGTCTTATTGTGTTTGGAATACAAACATATTCAAGATGATGCATTTATAACTTTTAGATATGTTAAAAATTTTACCAGCAATAACGGATTAGTCTTTAACGCCGGAGAACATGTTGAGGGATACACTAGTATTTTATGGATACTGATCCTCAGTGTAATTCATCTCTTAGGTTTTGATATTATTTCGTTCTCTCAGAATTTCGGGATACTACTTGGTGTGTCTTCAATATGGATGACGTACTTTATTGCAAAAAATAATTTTACATTCTTCAAAGAACATAAAAAAAATAATCAAGAAAGAAGTGAATTGAATTATTCTACATTGGCACAACTTCTCCCTTCGATTATGCTAACATTTACCGGTGCATTGCAATACTGGTCGGTAAGCGGTATGGAAGTTACTCTATTCGTATTTCTATCTCTTCTATCAATTTATCTTTATCTGGATGCAATTATAAAACAGAAATCATTAATTCTTTTTTCAACAATTGCGGCTTTAAATTCTTTAGTACGCCCTGAAGGAATAATGTTGTTTGTAATTATTGTTCTATACCATCTGTTTTATTTGCATAAAAACTTTTCCACAAATGATATTAGAAAATTAACGAAGGAAATATTCTCACCGGAACACCGAATTCCTTTTTTAATTTTTATTATTCCTAATTTCTTGCTGCTAATTTTTCGTTTAAGCTATTATGGTTATCCGTTACCAAATACTTTCTATGCAAAAACCGGATTTACGTTACCATATTTAATTTCGGGTTTGGAATATATTTGGGATTTTCTAAAGACATATTTACTATACGGGGTTGTTTTGTTATTCCCTTTGATAATATTTAAAAAGATAAAATCGCAAAACAGCTTTGGATTCTTTTTTATTATTATAATTTCATTTTTTATTTATACAATTTCTGTCGGCGGTGATGTACTGCCTCTTTTTAGATTTTTACTTCCTATCCTTCCTTTAATTTATATTTCATTCGTAATCTCAGTTTTTGTTTTTGTATCAAATCTTTTTGAGCAAAAAAATAATCTAAATATTAAATCTTTATATCCCGCAATGATCATTATAATTTTGGCGGTCACTTCATTCAATTATTTTGTTCCAAACGAAAAGATAAAAAAATTGGCATTCTATGAAACTCAGCTTGTTGAAAAGATGGGTGCAACAGGAAGATGGTTACAAGAAAAACAATTTCAGTATAATCGCAAATTAACAGTTGCATGTACAACCATCGGTGCGGTGTCATACTACTCCGATGCCGTAATAATTGATATGCTTGGATTAACAGATGCAATCATCGCACATCATCCTAAGCCGCTTCAAATAATTTCCGGTACATATACAGGATGGAAAGAAAGAAACTACAATGCAGATTATATTTTATCACGTCAACCGGATTACATTTACTTTTCGACCGGAATTAAACCGAGTGCTTATGCGGAACGTGCACTTTTTTTATCGGAAAATTTTATAAACAATTATTATCCGTACTTCTTTAATAATATAGCCGATTTCGTTGAAACAATTTTCGTACGGAAACCGGATGTAGTCAACAAGAACAATTTTATAAAATTCAATTCGAATCCTGATTTCGATTCGAATTATGTTAACCTCTACAATGAAGCTTTAAATCTTAAAGCTAAACCGCAGAATAATGATCGGGTAATTACTCTCTGTGAAAAGATAGATAAGATCAGGCCGTTAAATTTCTACTGGGCTCAATACCAGCTGGCCTTAATATATGAGCGATTAAACGATAGCAAAAAAGTTTCTTCAATTATGGAAGAAATTGCCGGCAAAGATGATTATTTATCTCTTGCTCATTTTTATCTGGGTAAAAAATTTGCTAAAGCACAAAATTTTGAAAAATATAAACATCACATTGATCTTGTGGAGAAGTACAACCCCGAATACCTGGAATACCAACAGAATCACCGCTAAGTTTTAGAAACTCAACTTCCTCATTCCAATGTGGCAAATTGCAAAATCATATTTTACCGGATCGTTTGGATCGAACCTTTTTAATTTTCCGGTTATTTCTTCTGCCATTTTCCACGATACAGATTTTTGTTTGGTGAGTTTTAGCTTTGTACAAATCTTTGCAACGTGCGTATCAACCGGAATTACAAGTTTAGACGGGGGGATTTCAGTCCATAATCCAAAATCTAATTCATCTTTGCGTATCATCCATCTTAAAAATAAATTTATTCTTTTACATGCGCTGCCCGCTCCGGCTCGTCCGCCGGATCGAGGAGAGCCTTTATATGGATCGGGAAACATAAATTTTATCCCATGTGTAATTCTTCCCTTCTTTGAGATAATCTCCAAAAAATGTTTTGAGAAAAATGAAATTGCATTCCTAAGATTCAAATCTTTTTCGAAGTAGTAGAGAAGAAAAAAATATTTTAGTGAACCGTAATTGCTATAAATATGATTCAGTGCGAAAAATAATTTTGCAATATCTTCACTTGTATAGAAACGGTGTTTGGTGGAATGAAATAATTTCATCCCTTCTTCGAAAGAATAATCCGCTACAAATTTATAAGGTTGATTATTCATTAGTCCATGAATCTTCTCGAGGGAGTTGATAATTTGTTTTACATTCCCGTAAGCAAAGACAGCAGAAATAAAAGCAGAGATTTCTATATCATAATAATTTTTATACCTATGCGGAAATTCTAATGGATCGGGTGAGATTTTATTACGATCAAAATATTTGTAATGAAGATTTAACTTTTTCTTAAGCAGAGTATCTTTTTGTGATAACATAAAAACTTTTCTTGCCCTGTTTTATTTTCAACAATTGTGGTCAAGAGATGGCAGAGATACAACAATAATCCTCTCTGTAGAGGGGACTTTTAAAATTTATAATTCTAATTCTTCTTGATGAGATTTTTTCCCTTTCTTAATTGCAACAGAGATTGATAATTGTCATTGCGAGGAACGAAGTGACGAAGCAATCTAAAAAGTTATGTTCGATTGCGTCGCTATGCCCGCAATGACAAAATGTATTTATGATTAACGCGTTCTTGTCAATGCAATCATTTCTTTAATTGCTTGTTCAATGCCAACAAAAACTGCACGGGCAAGAACCGCATGACCAATACTAACTTCATCAATCTCAGAAATTGCGACAAACTCTTTCATGTTATTATAGTTCAGCCCATGTCCGGCATTTACACCAAGACCAAGTTTCTTTGCATGTTTAGCCGCAACGCGTACACGTTCCAGTTCATCAAAAATTTCTTCTTCACCAATTGCATTGGCATAATGCCCTGTGTGTATTTCAATAAAGTCTGCATTAATCTCTGCTGCAGCATCTATTTGATTAATATCGGGTTCAATAAAAAGCGAAACGGAAATTTCTGAATCATGTAATCTTTTAATTGCTGAACGGATATTTTTTATATCGTCGATAACATTTACTCCGCCTTCGGTTGTTAATTCTTGTCTTTTTTCGGGGACAAGAGTTGCAAGTTCAGGCTGAACATCACAAGCAATATTTATTATTTCGCCAACAGCAGCCATTTCAAGATCAAGTTTAGTAGTGATTAGTTCGCGAAGCAACCGTACATCACGTTCATTAATATGTCTTCTATCTTCACGAAGATGAACTACAATTCCATCTACACCGTATTGCTCTGCCATTAAAGCAAATGTCACGGGATCGGGTTGTGTTTCTCCCCGAGCATTTCTAAGGGTTGCAATGTGATCAACGTTTAAGCAGAATCTCATGTTTTTCCTTTCATCTTTTTACAAATCTAATAAATAAAGAAATCAGAATTCAGAAGCAGGGCCGAATATATTCGACCACTACAATATTCCATTTCACATTTCACGTTTGACTTTTCACGTCTCACGTTATAGATCAAATTTAATTCCCTGCGCTAAGGGAAGTTTTGTTCCAAAATTAATAGTGTTTGTTTGGCGCCTCATATATTGTTTCCATGCATCGGAGCCGGATTCTCTTCCGCCGCCGGTTTCTTTTTCACCGCCAAATGCACCACCGATCTCGGCACCGGATGTTCCAATATTCACATTAGCAATTCCGCAATCACTACCCCACTGAGATAAAAATGTTTCTGCTTCTCTCATATCCGTTGTAAATATCGAAGAAGATAATCCTTGCACAACCGAGTTTTGAATTTCAATTGCGTTTTGAACATCTCCTTTATATTTAATTAGATAAAGTATCGGCGCAAATGTTTCTTCTTGAACAATTTTAAAATTATTTTGTGCTTCAACGATTGCAGGCACAACATAACATCCGGACGAATATTCTTTCCCACTCAAAACATTTCCGCCAAAAATTACTTTACCGCCTTCCTTCCCGACTTGTTTTAGTGCGTACTTAAATTCTTCAACGGCGGCTTTATCAATCAATGGTCCAACATGATTTTTTTCATCAAGTGGATTGCCAATTTTCAGACTCTTGTAAGCTTTCAGCAAAGATCGTTTTACTTTTCCATATATATCATTATGGACAATCAATCTTCTGGTGGTTGTACAACGCTGACCTGCGGTTCCTACTGATCCAAACACAACAGCAGGAATAGCTAATTTCAAATCAGCTTCAGAAGAAATAATAATTGCGTTGTTACCGCCAAGTTCCAAAATTGTTTTACCAAATCTTTTTGAAACAACTTCTGCTGCGTGTTTACCAATTGCGGTTGATCCGGTAAGTGAGATTAACGGAATTCTTTTATCATTTAGAATTCTTTCACCAACTGTGGAACCTTTTCCAATTACCAATGAAAATAATCCTTCGGGCAAATTGTTTTCTTTTATTACATCCGATAAAATATTTTGTACAGCGATACCGCAAAGCGGTGTTTTAGATGAAGGCTTCCACAAATTTGCATCTCCGCAAACAGTAGCAAGTGCTGAATTCCATGCCCACACAGCTACCGGAAAATTAAATGCTGTTATTATTCCCACAACACCAAGCGGATGATACTGATCGTACATTCTGTGATTCTCTCGTTCACTCATCATTGTGCTTCCATAAAGCTGGCGAGAAAGTCCAACGGCAAAATCACAGATGTCAATCATTTCTTGAACTTCACCCAATCCTTCTTGTAAAGATTTTCCCATTTCGTAGGAAACAAGAGTTCCAAGCGGCTGCTTATATTCACGCAATTTATGTCCGATCTGCCTAACAATTTCTCCGCGCTTCGGTGCTGGAACTGCTCTCCAATATTGAAAAGCTTCATGGGATTTTGAAACTACTTCTTCATAATCTTTTTCAGAACATTGAAATACTTTTGCTATAGGTTTCCCATCTGTCGGTGAGACAACTTCAATCACACCTTGATCTCTTGTATTAAACCAATTTAATCCGGTTGACGCCCCATAATTTTCATCTTTAATACCTAATACTTTTAAGCAATCCATTATTACCTCACTATTTTCAGATTAACATTTCGAGATAAATAGAAATAAATCTACATTATTAAAAATTTTTCTAATGCAAGTTAATCAGAATGGATTTCGATTAGCAACATTGATTGCCAAACAAAATTAAAATGATTGAAAAGTTACATTGGCTGGATGGATCCGACTGAGGATTTAATGGACAAATCGGCATTCTCTAAAAAATCCATAGGAATTGTATAATCAAATTGGATTATATCGCCGGTGGAATTTTCAAATATAATTTTGAATGAGATTAGTTTTTCCTTCCGGAATTTGAACTGGGAAAAATAGATTTTTGAATGGATAAAATTTCCAAAGGTAAGATCATTACTCTTATACTTTGTATTGAGTAGTCCTTTGTAATAATTCAAGCGTGCACTTTTAGATAAGGTGGTATCGTTCGTTTCTACTTTACCAACGCTTAATAATCCACCTGT
>Ga0172375_10000413_pt1 | contig 69867 bp, 57 predicted proteins | sample LakKiv1m_FD_114537 | JGI IMG/M metagenome (GOLD analysis project Ga0172375, IMG submission 114537) | Freshwater microbial communities from Kabuno Bay, South-Kivu, Congo - kab_092012_11.1m | ecosystem: Environmental > Aquatic > Freshwater > Lake | place: Democratic Republic of the Congo... | reverse complement strand
GGTCAACCCGGACGAGTTCTACGTCCACAAGCAGACGCTGGAAGCGGGTCGCCCGGCTATCCTGCGCCGCAACCTAGGCAGCAAGGCGATCAAGATGGTCTATGGCGACGAAGCCAAGGCCGGCAAGTCGGTCAAGACTGTCGACGTCGATGCCGCCGACCGCGCGCGCTTCTGCCTGACCGACGAGGAAGTCACCAACCTCGCCAAGCAGGCGATGATCATCGAGAAGCACTACGGCCGCCCGATGGACATCGAATGGGCCAAGGACGGTGACGATGGCAAGCTGTACATCGTCCAGGCCCGTCCGGAAACCGTGAAGAGCCGCAGCAGTGCCAACGTGATGGAGCGCTACCTGCTGAAGGAAAAGGGCACCGTGCTGGTGGAAGGCCGTGCCATTGGCCAGCGCATCGGTGCGGGGCCGGTCAAGGTCATCCACGACGTGACCGAAATGGACAAGGTTCAGCCTGGCGACGTGCTGGTTTCCGACATGACCGACCCGGACTGGGAGCCGGTGATGAAGCGCGCCAGCGCGATCGTTACCAACCGCGGCGGGCGCACCTGCCATGCTGCGATTATCGCCCGTGAGCTGGGTATTCCCGCCGTCGTCGGCTGCGGCAATGCCACCGAAGTTCTCAAGGACGGCCAGCGCGTCACGGTTTCCTGCGCCGAAGGCGATACCGGCCTGATCTTCGATGGCGAGCTGGGTTTCGACATCCGCCAGAACTCCATCGATGCCATGCCGGAACTGCCGTTCAAGATCATGATGAACGTCGGCAACCCGGACCGCGCCTTCGACTTCGCTCACCTGCCGAACGAAGGTGTCGGCCTGGCGCGTCTCGAGTTCATCATCAACCGCATGATCGGCGTGCATCCCAAGGCGCTGCTGAACTTCGACGGTCTGCCTGCAGATGTGAAGAGCAGCGTGGAGAAGCGCATCGCCGGCTACGACGATCCGGTCAACTTCTACGTCGAGAAGCTGGTCGAGGGCGTAAGCACCCTGGCCGCTGCGTTCTGGCCGAAGAAGGTCATCGTGCGTCTGTCGGACTTCAAATCGAACGAGTACGCCAACCTCATCGGCGGCAAGCTGTACGAGCCGGAAGAAGAGAACCCGATGCTCGGCTTCCGCGGAGCCTCGCGCTATATCAGCGACTCGTTCCGTGACTGCTTCGAACTCGAATGCCGTGCGATGAAGAAGGTCCGCGACGTCATGGGCCTGACCAACGTCGAGCTGATGGTGCCGTTCGTGCGCACCCTGGGCGAAGCATCCCAGGTTGTCGATCTGCTGGCGAAGTACGGGCTCAAGCGTGGCGAGAACGGCCTGCGGGTCATCATGATGTGCGAACTGCCGTCCAACGCCTTGCTGGCCGATGAGTTCCTCGAATTCTTCGATGGCTTCTCAATCGGCTCCAACGACATGACCCAGCTGACCCTGGGCCTGGATCGCGACTCCGGCATCATCGCCCATTTGTTCGACGAGCGTAATCCGGCGGTGAAGAAGCTGCTCGCCAACGCCATCCAGGCGTGCAACAAGGCCGGCAAGTACATCGGTATCTGCGGTCAGGGCCCGTCGGATCATCCGGATCTGGCCAAGTGGCTGATGGAGCAGGGCATCGAAAGCGTGTCGCTGAATCCGGATTCCGTGCTGGATACCTGGTTCTTCCTGGCTGATCGCCAGATCTGACCGTTGCGGTAGATTGAAAACGGGGCGTCAGCCCCGTTTTCATTTGCGCCGAAAATCTCTTTCCGTTCCGCCATTGGCCGCTTGCGGCTAATATGTCGCGCCAGATGGTTCTAAGGTCGTTATCCCTAGCAGAAGGAGCTTTCCATGCAATACGTCACGCCTGATCTGTGCGACGCCTATCCTGACCTGGTGCAGGTCGTCGAACCGCTGTTCAGCAATTTCGGCGGTCGCGATTCCTTCGGCGGGGAGATCGTGACCATCAAGTGCTTCGAGGACAACTCGCTGGTCAAGGACCAGGTTGACGTCGATGGTACCGGCAAGGTGATGGTCGTCGACGGTGGTGGCTCGCTGCGCCGTGCGCTGCTGGGCGACATGCTTGCCGAGAAAGCGGCACGCAATGGCTGGGAAGGTCTGATCATTTACGGCTGCGTACGTGACGTCGACGTGCTCGCTCAGACCGAGTTGGGCGTACAGGCCCTGGCCAGCCACCCGATGAAGACCGACAAGCGTGGCATTGGCGATCTCAACGTCCCGGTGACCTTTTGCGGCGTGACGTTCCGTCCGGGTGAGTACGTGTATGCCGATAACAACGGCATCATTGTGTCGCCAGAGCCGCTGTCGATGCCCCAGTAATCCGCTGCACTGGCGGGCATGCCCGTCATCTGTTCCGAGCCCGGCTTCGCCGGGCTTTTCATGAGTGACGACGGTACATCGATGCGGGAATCTCATAGCGAGCAAAACGGTCTGATCCACGCGTTTGTTCTGGATGGCAGCGGCGGTGCCCGACAGATCGGCTATCAGGCCCTGCCGACCTTGCAACTGCAGGCGCATGAAAGCCTCTGGTTGCACTGGGATCGCAGCCAACCCCAGGCGCAGCAATGGTTGCGCAGGCAGAGCGGACTCAGTGCGTTTGCCTGCGATGTGCTGCTGGAAGAGAACACGCGGCCCCGCATGCTAGCCTTGCCTCAGGAGGAGCTGCTGCTTTTCCTGCGCGGCGTCAATCTGAACCCCGATGCGGAACCGGAAGACATGGTGTCCGTGCGCGTGTTCGCCGATCGGCAACGCGTCATTTCCCTTCGGCTGCGGCCATTGCGATCTACGGAAGTGGTCATACAGCTGCTGTCGGAGGGAAGAGGGCCGAAGACCGCGTCTGAGCTGCTGATCTATCTCGCCGAGGCGATGACCGACCGCGTCGATGACCTCGTCATGCAGCTTTCCGAGCGGATCGATAAGGAAGAAGAAGCGCTTGAGGCGAACGAGCGCTACACCCCCGAGCACGATTCGATGCTCTCCTTGCGTCGGCAGGCGGCTGGCCTGCGCCGGTTCCTGCTGCCCCAGCGGGAGCTCTACGGGCAGCTGACGCGCAACGGACTGAGCTGGTTCGTCGAGGACGATACCGAGTATTGGAACGAGCTCAGCAACCGCTTGACCCGTTACCTCGAAGAGCTCGAAATGGTCCGGGAGCGGATCAATCTGGTGCTGGAGTCTGAACACCGCAGGCTGAGCGAGCGGATGAACCGGACCATGTATCTGCTTGCTATCATTACGGGCTTTTTTCTGCCGCTCAGCTTTCTCACCGGGTTGCTCGGAATCAACGTCGGGGGCATCCCAGGTGCCGACTTCCCGTACGGGTTCGCCGTAGCCTGCGTACTGATCGGCAGTATCGCCTTGCTGCAGTGGTGGATGCTTCGCCGTTTGCGTTGGCTATGAATGTGACTCCCACCCGGTCGTAGGCCGTCTAGGCGACATACTTTTGCGAGGTTTGCATGCGCGATCCCTTCGAAGAATCCCTGCGCGACCTGCTCAACAAGCCGTCCGTCCATGACGACGATGCTTGTCTGGGGCGCGTTCTGAAAACGGCCAACCGTCAGGTAGGGGCTGGCGACCTGTTCGCGCTGATCGGTCACTGGCTGCAAGCACTGATGATGGCCGCCAACAGCGGCAAAGGCCATCTCGCTCCCGTCTCTCGTCGAGGCACCTCCCACCGTTCGTTCGATAAGGCTGATTGATCATGGAATTCGATCCCTGGACCCAAAGTCTGCTGGCGGCGATGAGTTCGCTCTGGGCATCTGTCGCGGCCTTCATTCCCCGCCTTTTCGGCGCACTGGTCGTGGTGCTGCTCGGTTTCGTGGTGGCCAAGCTCCTGGACACGCTGCTTTCCAAGGTTCTCGCCAAACTGGGGCTGGATCGCCTGATGGCCGGAACCGGCCTCACCAAGTTGCTGGGACGGGCGGGCATACGCATTCCGGTATCGGCCTTGATCGGCAAGGTGGTGTACTGGTTCGTCCTCCTGATTTTCCTGGTTTCGGCTGCGGAATCGCTCGGACTGGAGCGGGTATCGGCGACCCTGGACATGCTTGCGCTCTACGTGCCGAAAGTATTCGGTGCGGCGCTGATTCTGCTGGCTGGCGTGCTGCTCGCACAGGTGCTCAGTGGTCTCGTTCGCGGCGCTGCGGAAAGCGTGGGGCTGGACTACGCCAACGGCCTGGCCCGGATTGCACAGGGTCTGGTGATCATCATCAGCATCTCGGTGGCTATTGGTCAGCTGGAGGTCAAGACCGAACTGCTGAACTACGTCATCGCCATCGTGCTGATCACCTTTGGCCTTGCGGTGGCGCTGGCGTTCGGTCTAGGTAGCCGCGAACTGGTCGGCCAGATCCTGGCAGGCATATATGTTCGCGAGCTGTACGAAGTGGGCCAGCGTGTGCGCCTGGCAGACATCGAAGGGCAGATCGAGGAGATCGGGACGGTCAAGACATTGCTGCTGACCGATGACGGCGAGCTGGCTTCGGTTGCCAACAAAGTGCTGCTCGAGCAGCGCGTCGGCAGCCGCTAGCCATCCGATTCTGGTAAAGTACGTCGCCTTTTTTCCGGTTTCCATGAATGGCGGCCGTGACTTTGATTGCCGGCTCGAAGCGTCTTGACTAAAACCCCATCGTCCATATCGCGCTACGACCCTCGCCAGCTCACAGATGAAGAGCTGGTGCAGCATGCGCATGTCGAGCTGTTTCATATTACGCGGGCCTACGAAGAACTCATGCGCCGATATCAGCGCACGCTGTTCAATGTATGTGCCCGCTATTTGGGAAACGAGCGAGACGCCGACGATGTCTGTCAGGAAGTAATGCTCAAGGTTCTATATGGCCTGAAGAACTTTGAAGGCAAGTCCAAGTTCAAGACCTGGCTATATAGCATCACTTATAATGAGTGCATTACCCAATATCGCAAAGAGCGCCGCAAGCGACGCCTGCTCGATGCGCTGAGCCTGGATCCGCTCGAGGAAGCCTCAGACGAAAAGGCGCCAAAGATCGAAGAGAAGGCCGGTCTCGACCGATGGCTCGTACATGTGAATCCAATCGATCGCGAGATATTGGTGTTGCGTTTTGTTGCTGAACTCGAGTTCCAGGAAATTGCCGATATCATGCACATGGGTTTAAGCGCGACGAAGATGCGATACAAGCGCGCGCTCGACAAGCTGCGAGAAAAATTTTCGGATACCGCTGAAACTTAATCCCGGAAACTTGTCTTATACCTTGCGAACAGCTTGGGCATACAGACAGCCGGTTTCCTTAGATTGTTCTGATTCTAACCACCAGATGGGGATTTACGGATGAAACTTAAAAACACCTTAGGCGTCGTTATCGGTTCGATGGTTGCCGCCACTTCTCTTAGCGCGCTGGCCCAAGGACAGGGTGCCGTAGAGGTGGAAGCGTTCGGCAAGCTCTACTTCACCGATAGCTCGCGTGACGTACAGCGTGACGGCGAGCTCTACGGTGCTGGCGTCAGCTACTTCCTTACCGACGATGTTTCGCTGGGTCTTTCCTATGGCGAGTATCACGACCTGACCTCCAAGGATCCGGTTGGCGCCGATGGCAGCCACAAGAACATCAAGGGCAGCCTGACTTCCCTTGACGCCGCTTACCACTTCGGTGCTCCGGGTGTTGGTCTGCGTCCGTACGTTTCCGCTGGCGTTGCGCACCAGAGCATCGGCCAGGCCGATCGTGGTGGTCGTGACCGCAGCACCTTCGCCAACGTGGGTACTGGCGTGAAGTACTACTTCACCGAGAACTTCTTCGCCAAGGCGAGCGTTGACGGCATGTACAACATCGATGCCGACGAAGCTGAGTGGATGGCTGGCGTCGGTGTCGGCCTGAACTTCGGTGGCGGCGCCCGTCAGGTTGCAGCCGTTGAGCCGACTCCCGAACCGGCTCCGACTCCGATCGTCGACACCGAGCCGGAACCGGCTCCGGAAGTCGTGCGTGTCGAACTGGACGTCAAGTTCGATTTCGACAAGTCGCGCGTCCGCGAAGAAAGCTACAGCGACATCAAGAACCTCGCCGACTTCATGCAGCAGTACCCGCAGACCACCACCGTGGTTGAAGGTCACACCGACTCCGTTGGTACCGACCAGTACAACCAGCGTCTGTCCGAGCGTCGCGCCGAAGCTGTGCGCAACGTGCTGGTCAACGAGTACGGTGTTCAGGGTAATCGTGTGAACTCCGTTGGCTACGGCGAGTCCCGCCCGGTCGCTGACAACTCCACCGAGGAAGGTCGTCAGATCAACCGTCGTGTAGAGGCCGAGGTAGAAGCTCAGGTTCAGTAATGCTGAACTGAAGCCTTCAAGCTCGAAAAGCCCGGCATAGACCGGGCTTTTCTTTGCCTGCAGCAAACGTTGCCGGGGCTTCCGCCACAGCGGTGGCGCTGGTGATTCCCCGGTGGGTTAGGCGGCGCACACGACTGCGCCCGGATCAGCGTCAATCGGATTCCGAAGAAATCACTGGGCATAAAAAACCCCGCCGGAGCGGGGTTTTTTATTGCCTTACGCAGTCATCAGACTTCGACGACCTTGATCTTGGCCTTCTCCGCAGCGTCACGGAACTCGGCGATCTGGTCGAAGGACAGGTAGCGATAGATGTCGGCAGCCATGCTGTCGATGTTCTTCGCGTATTCCATGTACTCCGCGACAGTTGGCAGCTTGCCGATGATGGATGCGACTGCAGCCAGCTCGGCCGATGCCAGATAGACGTTGGTGGCGTCGCCCAGACGGTTCGGGAAGTTACGGGTCGAGGTGGAGACCACGGTCGAACCGGTCTGTACGCGCGCCTGGTTACCCATGCACAGCGAGCAGCCCGGCATTTCCATGCGCGCGCCAGCCTTGCCGTAGATGCCGTAGTAGCCTTCCTCGGTCAGCTGGTGAGCGTCCATCTTGGTCGGCGGAGCCAGCCACAGACGGGTCGGGATGCCGCCCTTGACCTTGTCCAGCAGCTTGCCGGCAGCGCGGAAGTGGCCGATGTTGGTCATGCAGGAACCGATGAAGACTTCGTCGATCTTCTCGCCGGCAACGGTGGACAGCAGGCGGGCATCGTCCGGGTCGTTCGGTGCGCAGAGCACGGGCTCTTTCACTTCGGACAGGTCGATCTCGATCACGGCCGCGTATTCGGCGTCCTTGTCGGCTTCCAGCAGTTGCGGGTTGGCCAGCCAGGCTTCCATCGCGCGAGCGCGACGCTCCAGAGTACGGGCATCGCCGTAGCCTTCGCTGATCATCCAGCGCAGCATGGTGATGTTCGACTTCAGGTACTCGGCGATCGACTCTTCCGGCAGCTTGATGGTGCAACCGGCAGCCGAACGCTCGGCGGAGGCGTCGGACAGCTCGAACGCCTGCTCGACGGTCAGCTGGTTCAGACCTTCGATCTCGAGGATGCGGCCGGAGAAGATGTTCTTCTTGCCTTTCTTCTCGACGGTCAGCAGGCCTTGCTGAATGGCGTAGTAGGGAATCGCATGAACCAGGTCGCGCAGGGTGATGCCAGGCTGCATCTGACCCTTGAAGCGCACCAATACCGACTCCGGCATGTCCAGCGGCATGACGCCAGTGGCGGCGGCGAAGGCGACCAGGCCAGAACCCGCCGGGAAGGAGATACCGATCGGGAAGCGGGTATGCGAGTCGCCGCCAGTGCCGACGGTGTCCGGCAGCAGCATGCGGTTCAGCCAGCTGTGGATGATGCCGTCGCCTGGGCGCAGGGACACACCGCCGCGGGTCATGATGAAGTCCGGCAGGGTGTGGTGGGTGTTGACGTCGATCGGCTTCGGATAGGCCGCGGTGTGGCAGAACGACTGCATGACCAGGTCAGCGGAGAAGCCCAGGCAAGCCAGGTCCTTCAGCTCGTCGCGGGTCATCGGGCCAGTGGTGTCCTGGGAGCCCACGGTAGTCATCTTCGGCTCGCAGTAGGTGCCCGGGCGCACGCCCTGGCCTTCCGGCAGACCGCAGGCGCGACCGACCATCTTCTGTGCCAGGGTGAAGCCTTTGCCGCTGTCCGCCGGAGCTTCCGGCTTTTTGAAGAGGGTGGACGGCGCCAGGCCCAGCTCGGCACGCGCCTTCTCGGTGAGGCCGCGGCCAATGATCAGCGGAATACGGCCGCCGGCGCGGACTTCGTCCAGCAGGACTTCGGTCTTCAGCTCGAAGGTGGTGATGACTTCATCGGTACCGTGCTTGCAGACCTTGCCAGCGTAGGGATAGACGTCGATCACGTCGCCCATGGCCAGGTTGGTGCAGTCGAACTCGATCGGCAGGGCGCCGGCGTCTTCCATGGTGTTGTAGAAGATCGGGGCGATCTTGGTGCCGAAGCAGAAGCCGCCAGCGCGCTTGTTCGGAACGAAGGGAATGTCGTCGCCGAAGAACCACAGCACCGAGTTGGTGGCGGACTTGCGCGAAGAACCGGTACCGACCACGTCACCGACATAGGCAACCGGAAAGCCTTTGGCTTTCAGCTCTTCCATCTGCTTGATCGGACCGACGGAACCGGGTACGTCCGGGTTGATGCCGTCGCGAGCCATTTTCAGCATGGCCAGAGCGTGCAGCGGGATATCCGGGCGCGACCAGGCATCCGGAGCCGGCGACAGGTCGTCGGTGTTGGTTTCGCCAGTGACCTTGAAGACGGACAGGGTGATCTTTTCGGCAACCGCCGGGCGGTTGGTGAACCACTCGCCTTCGGCCCAGGACTGCATGACGGCCTTGGCGTGCTGGTTGCCGGCCTTGGCCTTCTCGGCGACGTCATGGAAGGCGTCGAACATCAGCAGGGTGTGCTTCAGTTGCTCGGCGGCGACTGCGCCCAGTTCCGCGCTGTCCAGCAGCTCGACCAGGGTGGCGATGTTGTAGCCGCCCTGCATGGTGCCCAGCAGTTCGACGGCACGCTGCTTGCTCAGCAGCGGAGAGGAGGTTTCGCCCTTGGCCAGGGCGGACAGGAAGCCGGCCTTGACGTAGGCAGCCTCGTCGACGCCCGCGGGGACGCGGTTGGTGATCAGGTCAACGAGGAATGCTTCTTCGCCCGCTGGCGGGTTCTTCAGCAGTTCGATCAGGCCGGCGGTCTGTTCGGCGTTCAGCGGCTGGGGCACAACGCCCTGGGCGGCACGCTCTTCTACGTGTTTGCGATAGGCTTCAAGCACAGTTTTTACCCTCATCATTGGTCCCTTGGGTGTTTCGGGACGCGCATCCGGAAGCTGTTTTCAAAGTTTTACGCTGGCGGACGAGGCCGGATGAGCAGGGAACAGGCAGCTCTGCGCATCCGGCACGTTGCCGGGTCAAACTGTGCTCGTGACGCTTTGAAAACAGCTTCGTGCGGACTATGGCGCCAAAAACGGCGGGCTGAGTCTAGCGGAAATGGCTCACGAAGTTAAGTCGAGCGCGGCTGGCCGCTGGGGTGCGAGTCGTGTCTGGCGCGCTTCTCCGGACAAGCTCGGGGCCGCCAATCACAGGGCTCGCGGAGGGATTCGGCCGATCCGCATGCAAAGCCGGGTGACCCCGGTTGGACAAAAGTCTAAGATGCGCGGCCGGCCATCAAACCTGTTCTGCCATGTCCAGCCAGCGCATCAAAACCCCATGCATAGGTCTCTGCTCGACGGTCTACGGTGACGTCGTATGCCGTGGCTGCAAGCGCTTTCACCATGAGGTGGTGAACTGGAACGCCTATGACGACATGGAGAAGTGTGCGGTATGGCGGCGCCTGGAAACCCTATTGGCTCAGGTCATGGCGGCCAAGCTCGAGGTGTTCGACCCGCAGTTGCTTCGCCAGCAGTTAGAGGCCCGACAGATCCGTTTCGTCCCGGAGCAGTCGCCCTATTGCTGGGCATATCAATTGATAGCTCGCGGCGCTCGGGTCATTCAGCAGCTCGAGGCCTATGGCGTCGTCCTGCTTCCGGAATTTCGCGAGTGGCCGCTACCGGAGCTGCGCGACGCGGTCGACCGGGAATTCTTTCTGCTGTCCGAAGCCCACTACGAGCGTTACATCGCGCCGCGCTTCCTGCGTGAAGGCATGGATCTGCGCATCTGAGAACGAAAGCCCGCTGCAGGGCTTTCGTTTCTACGGTCTCAATGGCGGACCAGATCTTCGAGGTGGTCGATGACGTCGTCCGGCTTGAGTACCAGCACATCGCTTTCCAGCGTATCCAGCACCACTTCGGCGGTATTACCCATCAGCGCGCCGGAGAATCCGGTGCGTGCCACTGTGCCGATGACCGTAACGACGGCCTTGAGCTGATGGCAGACCCTGGGGATCAGTGCATCGGCCGGACCCTCCTCGACGTGCAGCTGTGCGTCCGGAATATCGAACTCCTCCTGGAAGCGCTTGCAGGCCTCGCGATAACGCGCCTCGATGGTTTCTTTCAACTGGAACGCCGGGTCGGCCGCGGACAGCATGGCGGAAGGGTGCGCGCTGATCACATGCAGCTTGCCGTCAGCCAGGTTGGCGATTTCGTAGCCGTGGTTGACGATGGTGGCGTGGAGCGTACGGTGCTCGAGATCGGCATTGCCCACATCCACCGCAGCGAGGATGTTGCCACCGGTCCATGGGTTGTCGGTTTTCACCATCAGCACCGGGCAGGGGCAATAGCGCAGCAGCTTCCAGTCTTCCGGCGTAAGCAGGGCGCGCTTGAGCGGGTTGTCCGGTACGTGTTGCTTGACGACCAGACCGCAGCCCTCGGCCTGCTGGGCAGCGATGATGGTCTGGTGCAGACTTTCGTGCCATGCCTGTTGTGTGGTGACCTGATGTCCCTCGCTTTCCAGCTGCGCTCGCAGATTCGCTAGATGCCCGCTGTGATCGTGCTTGGTATCGCAGGCCAGCAGGTGCAGGCGCGACTGGCTGACGGTCGAGATCAGGCGTGCTCGTTTCAAGGCCAGCTCTTGTGGCTGGTTCGGATCAATTACCACGAGGATGCAGCGAATGGCTTGCATGATCGGCTCCATTTCCTGATGCGGGTTGGTCAACTATAGACAAGCCTGCGACGCCAGTTGTGATGCATATCAAGGAAGACTGGCTGCCCCGCGCGGCATTCGTATAATGCCCGCCCGTTGCGGCGTGGTACCACGCGGCGAGACACTATTTTGTTCCTGAATATGCAAGGTTCGACATGCTGCCTGATCTGAACGACTTCCTCGCCTGCGCCACTCCCGCTGCCTGGGTGGAGGCTGCCTTGCAGAACCAGGACGTGATGCTGATCGACCACGGCAACTGCGAGAAAAAGGCGGCGGGGTCGGCGTTTCAGTTGATGTTCCGCTATGTCGACAAACCCGACCTGCAGAACAAGATGTCGCGTCTGGCGCGGGAGGAGCTGCGTCATTTCGAGCAGGTGCTGGCGATCATCCGTCGCCGCGAGATCGAGTTGCGCAATGTTGGCTCGTCTCGCTATGCCGCAGGATTGCGCGAGCTCGTGCGCAACCACGAACCCTATCGGTTAACCGACACGCTGGTGATCGGCGCCTTTATCGAGGCGCGCTCCTGTGAGCGCTTCGCCATGCTCGTGCCGCACTTGGACGAGGAGCTGGGCAAGTTCTATCACGGGCTGCTCAAGTCGGAAGCGCGGCACTTCCAGGATTACCTCAGGCTGGCTTATCTGTATGGCGACGCCGCCGATGTGGACGCCACCATCGTTCGGGTGCGCGAGCGGGAAAGGGAACTGATCGAAAGCCCGGACAGCGAGTTCCGGTTTCACAGCGGCGTGCCGGCGGCAGCCTAGCTCAGGGCGAATGGCGCCTGGTGGTACCCGTTTTCATCCACCTGCAATGCCCACCCCTGTCGATCCCAATCGCCCAGCACGATCCGCTTGGCGGGTTGGCCATCTACCTCGAGGTCATGTGTCGCCGGTCGATGGGTATGGCCGTGGATCAGCGTGCATACGCGATGCTCGGCCAGCACGCCGGGTATCAGCTCCGGGGTGACGTCGATGATGTCGCTGGCTTTCATGCGCGTCTGGGTACGGCTTTCGTTGCGTAGCTTACGGGCCAGTTTCCGGCGAGTGGCGAGTGGAAGATTGCGCAGAACGAACAGGCTGAGGGGGTTGCGCAGCAATCGGCGTAGCCGCATGTAGCCCTCATCGCGGGTGCACAGGCTGTCGCCGTGCATCAGCAGTACCGGCTCGCCGCAGAGCTGGACCACGCTCGGATCAGCCAGCAGCTTGCAGCCGGCCTTGTGGCAGAAGCTCTGGCCGAGCATGAAGTCGCGGTTGCCGTGCATCAGATAGATTCTGACGCCGCGCTCGCTCAGCGCACGCAGGGCGCCGGCAATCGACTCCTGGAACGGCGTCATGGCGTCGTCGCCGATCCAGACCTCGAAGAAGTCACCGAGAATGTACAGGGCTTCGGCCTGGGCAGCGCGCGTCGCGAGAAAATGCAGAAACGCCCGGGTGATATCCGGGCGTTCCTCTTCCAGATGCAGATCTGAGATCAGCAGGATCACTCGCGATTACTCGACGATCTCGGCCTTCTCGATCACCACGTCCTCGACCGGGACGTCCTGATGGCCGGACTTCATGGTGGTTGCCACAGCTTTGATCTTCTCGACCACATCCATGCCTTCGGTCACCTCGCCGAACACGGCATAGCCCCAGCCCTGAACGGTTGGCGCGCTGTGATCGAGGAAGTCGTTGTCCTTCACGTTGATGAAGAACTGCGCGGATGCCGAATGCGGCTCCATGGTGCGCGCCATCGCCAGAGTGCCGGTTTTGTTCGACAGGCCGTTGTTGGCCTCGTTCTTGATCGGCGCGCGGGTAGCCTTCTGCTTCATGCCCGGCTCGAAACCGCCACCCTGGATCATGAAATTGCTGATCACGCGGTGGAAGATGGTGCCGTCGTAGTGGCCGCTCTTCACGTATTCCTTGAAGTTGGCAGTGGTTTCCGGAGCCTTGTCTTCGAACAGATTGACGGTGATGACGCCGTAGTTGGTGTGCAGTTTGATCATCGTGAGGGGTTCCGTTTCGTTGGTGCGGGCGTGCCGCTGCAAGGGTCGTCGTACCGAGTGCCGCCAGTCGCTGATCGTAGCGCCGCCTGAGCGCATTGCTCTGTCAGGGGGTTGACGGGTCCGCTATGATAGGCGCTTTGAATTGGTCGGCCTACCCTGAGAGGGTACTTGCAAACTACTGCACTCGGCATGCGGCGTTAAAACCTGCCTCGCCATCGCTCACTACTTTGTAAACCTCTCTAAGCCGCATACTCGCTGATCGTTAAGGACACCATGAGCAAGCCCGAGACTCCCGCCGCTAGCAACTTTCTCCGTCCGATCGTCCAGGCTGACCTGGACTCCGGCAAGCATACCAAGATCATCACCCGTTTCCCCCCGGAGCCCAACGGTTATCTGCACATCGGGCACGCCAAGTCGATTTGCCTGAACTTTGGCCTGGCGAAGGAGTTCGGTGGTGAGTGCAACCTGCGTTTCGATGACACCAACCCGGCCAAGGAGGACCAGGAGTACATCGACGCGATCAAGAGCGACGTACAGTGGCTTGGCTTCCAGTGGGCTGGCGAAGAGCGTTATGCCTCCGATTACTTCGATCAGTTGCATGACTGGGCCGTACATCTGATCAAGGCCGGCAAGGCGTATGTCTGCGACCTGACACCCGAGCAGGCTCGAGAATACCGCGGCAGCCTGACCGAACCGGGCACGAACAGCCCGTTCCGCGAGCGCTCGGTGGAAGAGAATCTCGACCTGTTCGCCCGCATGAAGGCCGGCGAGTTCCCGGATGGCGCCCGTGCGCTGCGGGCGAAGATCGATATGGCGTCGCCGAATATGAACCTGCGCGACCCGATCCTCTACCGCATTCGCCATGCGCACCATCACCAGACCGGCGACAAGTGGTGCATCTATCCGAGCTACGACTTCACTCACGGTCAGTCGGATGCCATCGAGGGCATCACGCATTCCATCTGCACGTTGGAATTCGAGGACCATCGTCCGTTGTACGAGTGGTTTCTGGCCAACCTGCCTGTACCGGCCCAGCCTCGCCAATACGAGTTCGCCCGTCTCAACCTGAACTACACCATCACCAGCAAGCGCAAGCTCAAGCAGCTGGTCGATGAGAAGCATGTGAGTGGTTGGGACGACCCGCGCATGTCGACGCTCTCTGGCTTCCGGCGCCGCGGCTATACCCCAGCCTCGATCCGCAACTTCTGCGACATGATCGGCGTGAACCGCGCGGGCGGTGTTGTCGACATCGGCATGTTGGAGTTCGCGATTCGCGAAGACCTGGACGCCAACGCCGCGCGTGCCATGTGCGTGCTCAAGCCGCTCAAGGTGGTCATCACCAACTACCCGCAGGATCAGGTCGAGAACCTCGAGCTGCCGCGCCATCCCAAGCAGGACATGGGAGTGCGGTTGCTACCGTTCAGCCGCGAGATCTATATCGATGCGGGCGACTTCGAGGAAGTCCCGCCAGCGGGCTTCAAACGGCTGGTTCCCGGCGGGGAGGTGCGCCTGCGCGGCAGCTACGTGATCCGTGCGGACGAGGCCATCAAGGATGACCAGGGCAATATCGTCGAGCTGCGCTGCTCGTATGACGAAAACACCTTGGGCAAGAATCCCGAGGGCCGCAAAGTCAAAGGCGTGATCCACTGGGTGCCAGCTGCCGAAAGCGTCGAATGCGAGGTGCGCCTGTACGATCGTCTGTTCCGTTCCGCCAATCCGGAGAAGGACGAGGAGGGCGGCAGCTTCCTGGACAATATCAATCCCGAGTCGCTCGTCGTGCTCAAGGGGTGCCGCGCCGAGCCGTCGCTGGCCAATGCGGCTCCTGAAGAGCGCTTCCAGTTCGAGCGCGAAGGGTATTTCTGTGCCGACATGAAGGACAGCAAGCCCGGCGCTCCCGTGTTCAATCGCACCGTCACGCTGCGTGACTCCTGGGGTCAGTGATGACGCTGGCGATCTACAACACCCTGAGCAAGGCCAAGGAGCCGTTCCGCCCCCTGGAAGGCAACAAGGTGCGCATGTACGTCTGCGGGATGACGGTCTATGACTTCTGCCATATCGGTCATGCGCGGGTGATGGTGGCGTTCGACGTGGTCACCCGCTGGCTGCGCCACCGAGGCTACGATGTCACCTACGTGCGCAACATCACTGACATCGACGACAAGATCATTCGCCGAGCCAGCGAGAACGGCGAGCCGTTCCAGGCGCTAGTCGAACGCATGATTGCGGCCATGCATGAAGATGAGACGCGCCTCAACGTGTTACGTCCGGACGTCGAGCCTCGCGCCACCGACCATATCGCCGGCATGCATACGATGATCCAGACACTCATCGACAAGGGCTTCGCCTATGCGCCGGGCAACGGGGACGTCTACTACCGGGTCGGCAAGTTCGTCGGTTATGGCAAATTGTCGCGTCGCAAGATCGAAGACCTGAAGGTCGGTGCTCGTATCGAAGTGGACGAAGCCAAGGAAGATCCGCTGGACTTCGTATTGTGGAAGGGCGCCAAGCCGGGCGAGCCGAGCTGGGATTCGCCGTGGGGCCCTGGGCGTCCCGGTTGGCATATCGAGTGTTCGGTGATGTCCACCTGCTGCCTGGGCGAGACGTTCGACATCCATGGTGGCGGCCCGGACCTGGTGTTTCCGCACCACGAGAATGAGATCGCACAGAGCGAGGCGGCCACCGGCAAGCTTTACGCGAACGCCTGGATGCACGCCGGTGCGGTGCGTGTCGATGGCGAGAAGATGTCCAAGAGCCTGGGCAATTTCTTCACCATCCGCGAAGTGCTGGAGAAGTACCACCCGGAGGTGGTGCGCTACCTGCTGGTATCCAGCCACTACCGCAGCCCGATCAACTACTCCGAAGACAGTTTGCGTGAAGCCAAGAGCGCTCTGGAGCGTTTCTACAACGGCCTCAAGAGCTTGCCGGAGGCCCAGCCTGCTGGCGGCGATGAGTTTGTTGCGCGCTTCGCTGCGGCGATGGATGACGACTTCAACTCGCCAGAAGCCTGCGCGGTGCTGTTCGAGATGATTCGTGAGGTGAACCGCCTGCGCGAGTCTGATCTGACTGCCGCGGCGGCGCTGGCTGCGCGTCTCAAGGAGCTGGCGGGCGTATTGGGCGTGCTGCAGCTTGAGCCTGGATCCTTCCTGCAAGCAGGTGCGGCGGGGAAAGTCGATGCAGCTGAGGTCGAAGCGCTGATCGCTGCGCGACTGGCGGCCAGGGCGGAAAAGAACTGGGGCGAATCCGATCGCATCCGAGATCAGCTCGCCGCGATGGGGGTGGTGCTGGAGGACGGGAAGGGCGGGACGACCTGGCGCTTAGCCGAATAGTCGAATACAAACAAGAACGGCGCCCAAGGGCGCCGTTCTTGTTTGCGTCGTTCTCGATCAGTCGTGCAAATGTTCTGCAGCGTACAGGGTATTTTCCAGCAGGCAGGCGCGGGTCATCGGGCCCACGCCGCCCGGGACCGGAGTGATCCAGGCAGCGCGTTCGCTGGCAGGCTCGAACTCCACATCACCCAGCAAACGCCCGTCGGTCTGGCGGTTGATGCCCACGTCGATAACGATTGCACCGGGCTTGATCCACTCACCCTTGACCAGCCCAGTGATGCCGGTGGCGACCACTACCAGGTCGGCACGCCGTACATGTTCGGCCAGATTGCGGGTGAAGCGGTGAGTTACGGTAGTGGTGCAGCCGGCGAGCAGCAGCTCCAGCGCCATCGGCCGGCCGACGATATTGGAGGCGCCCACGACTACGGCGTCCAGACCGTGCAGGTCGACCCCTGTGCTTTCCAGCAGCGTCATGATCCCTTTTGGGGTGCAAGGGCGCAGCAGCGGCATACGTTGGGCCAGCCGACCAACGTTGTAGGGGTGGAATCCATCCACGTCCTTGTCCGGACGAATGCGCTCGAGCAGTTGCGACGCATCGAGGTGCTTGGGCAGCGGCAGCTGCACCAGGATGCCGTCAATGGAGGCGTCGTCGTTCAGCTGATCGATCAGAGCCAGCAGGTCCTCCTGGCGGGTATCGCTCGGCAGGTCATGGGCAACGGAGTTGAAACCGACTTCCTCGCAATCCTTGCGCTTGTGCGCCACATATACCTGGGAGGCCGGGTCGCTGCCCACGAGAATCACGGCGAGGCCGGGCGCGCGGAGCCCTTGGGCACGGCGCTCGGCAACACGACCAGAAATCTGTTGGCGAATATTGGCAGCAATCGTTTTACCGTCGATCAGTTTTGCGGTCATGACGCTTGATTAACCATTGGAGAGGACGAGGAAAGGGCGCGTATTCTCGCATGCCATGGTCACACGGCAAAGGCGAACCGGCTAACGGCGGTTGTAACTCCTTTATCTAACTGAAATTTTTTTGAATTTGCTGTTGACGACTGTTTGGAGCCTCTATAACATTCGCCCCGCTTGTCGAGCACAGCCTGCTGCTGGGTAAGATGGCTTAGAAGAAACAGCTTCTTCAACGGCCGGAGCTTCAAGTCTGCGCTCCGAACAGAATGCAGATAAAAGCGCCCGTAGCTCAGCTGGATAGAGCATCCGCCTTCTAAGCGGATGGTCGCAGGTTCGAGTCCTGCCGGGTGCGCCATTTCGGGCTCTGGCACAAGCAAAGCGTAATATGGTGGGCGTAGCTCAGTTGGTAGAGCACAGGATTGTGGCTCCTGGTGTCGAGGGTTCGATCCCCTTCGTCCACCCCATATTCCAGAGAACGCCAGGCGCTGCCTGGCGTTTTCGTTTAAGCCCGCTTGGCGGACGTGGTGAAATTGGTAGACACACCAGATTTAGGTTCTGGCGCCGCAAGGTGTGAGAGTTCGAGTCTCTCCGTCCGCACCATGTAACAAGCCGAAAGCCCCGGATTCCGGGGCTTTCGCGTTTCTGGCGATGTGATTCCTGCCACCCGATGAAAGCCGTTGACTGAAACAGCAAAACGTCCTGCTGGATTTTGCGCTCGGCCTGGAGCGACTCTCCGGCTCTCTCCTTGATGACCGCAGCTTCATCCTCTGAACGTCCCGATGTGTGGCGCTCGACGTTGTTCACCACCGAAATTCATCCTATGATCCATACGTAGGATGAATTTGGAGGTGGCGAATGACGTTGCAGCATGCGGAACGCTTATCGCTGGTGGAGCGCGTCATCGACCAGCTGCGCACACAGATCACTGCCGGCTCATGGGAGTGCGGTGAGCGTATTCCTACCGAGCCCCAGCTCAGCGACATGCTCGGCGTGGGCAGAAATACCGTTCGTGAGGCGGTGCGCGCGCTGGTGCACACTGGGCTGCTGGAGGTTCGCCAGGGTGCCGGTACGTTCGTTCGGTCAAACCGGGACCCTTCGGAGTTGCTCGAAAGCCTGGACCATGCCGCGCTGCACGATCAGCTGGAAGTCCGTCGGGCTCTGGAGGTCGAAGCAGCACGACTCGCCGCGTCACGTCGTACCGATGACGACCTGAAAGCGATCAGCGATGCGCTTGGCGCCAGAGGAAGCTGGACTGACGCGGCTTCGCTTGAGGCATTCGTCCACCGCGATGCGCAGTTTCATTTGAGCATCGTCCGGGCCAGTCACAACGCGGCACTGGTTGAGATGTACCGGTTCTTCTGGGCTGGCCTACAGAACACCATCGCCAGGACGGAAGCGGAGAAGCAAGTCCCTGAGCCTACCTATCAGGCCCACGCGGCCGTCTATGAGGCCATTGTGCGTGGCTGCCCGGAGCAGGCCGCCATCGCAGCCAGCGAGCTGCTGACTCCGGCGCTACAGGCCCTTTCTTTGACAACAAAAAAAGCAACGAACAAACCGGAGTAGTCATAGACATGGATCATTCGATCGCCACTTGGGCAATCCTGCTCGCCGCTGCTTTCCTGGGTGGTGGGCTGAATGCCATCGCCGGAGGCGGTAGCTTTTTCACGTTCCCGGCCCTGGTTTATGCAGGCGTGCCGCCTGTTGCAGCGAATGCTTCGGGGACCTTTGCGCTGTTGCCGGGATACTTCGCAAGCACCTGGGGCTATCGGGAGGATCTCAAGGCTCCGGCCACGCTGAGCATGCGTTCGCTTCTCGCCATCAGCCTGGGTGGGGGTGCATTCGGCGCGGCACTTCTGCTAACGACGCCGGATGACGTGTTTCGCGCCATCGTGCCCTGGCTGCTTCTGGTTGCCACTTTGCTTTTCGCGCTCGGGCCATGGTTGCTGCGCACGTTCAAGCGCACTGCCGGCTCCGGCGAGGCCGATACCTGGGTGCAGGCCTGCGCGATCGCTGCGGTGAGTGTTTATGGTGGCTACTTCAACGGCGGACTGGGCATTGTCCTGCTGGCTGCGTTCAGCCTGCTCGGCCATAGCAACATCAACGCGATGCAGGGACTCAAGAACCTTGTGTCATCGGTATTGACCGCAATCGCAGTGTCGGTTTACGCCTTTGGAGGCGCCATATTCTGGCGTGAAGCGCTGGTAATGATGCTTGCTGCGACAGTCGGAGGGTATGTCATGGCTCGTGTCGGACGACGCCTGCCGGCAACGCTGGTGCGCGCGGTGGTAATCGTGACCGGGTCGATCATGACGATACTGTTCTTCCGGAGCTGATGAGCTATGCCGCCCGTAAGGCTCGAACGGGCCAGCAGGTGCGATTCGCAAGCGCCCTGCGGCTTGCAGGTTGTGTGAGAGGCAGGGTGACTTATGCTGGTCGAGCCACTAGAATGCTTGCCCATTCTGGGGCCGGAACGCCCGGCTTATGTCTGTGCAACGAGGAAAATCCATGCAAGTTTCTGTTGAAAGCACCTCCGCTCTTGAGCGCCGCATGACCATCGGCGTGCCGGTCGAGCGCATCGAGACCGAAGTCAACAAGCGTCTGCAACAGACCGCCAGCCGTGCCAAGATCCCCGGTTTCCGCCCCGGCAAGGTGCCGATGAGCGTGATCCGTCAGCGTTATGAGGAAGCCGCTCGTCAGGAAGCGCTGGGCGACCTGATCCAGTCCACCTTCTACGAAGCCATCGTGGCCGAGAAGCTGAACCCGGCTGGTGCTCCGTCCGTCGAGCCGAGGGTATTCGAGAAGGGCAAGGATCTCGAGTACGTCGCCACCTTCGAAGTATTCCCCGAATTTGAAGTGGCTGGTTTCGAGGCCATCGAGATCGAGCGTCTGCAGGCTGAAGTGACTGATGCCGACGTCGACAACATGCTGGAAATCCTGCGCAAGCAGAATACTCGCTTCGAGAGCGTCGAGCGTGCTGCCGAGAACGGCGACCAGGTGAACATCGATTTTGTCGGCAAGATCGACGGTGAAGCTTTTGCCGGCGGTGAGGCCAAAGGCACTCAGCTGGTGCTGGGTTCCGGCCGCATGATCCCGGGCTTCGAAGACGCCTTGGTCGGCGCCAAGGCCGGCGAAGAGCGCGTGATCACCCCGACTTTCCCCGAGGATTACCAGAACCTCGATCTGGCCGGCAAAACTGCCGAGTTCACCGTCACCGTGAATAGCGTCGCGGCTCCTCAGCTACCGGAACTCAACGAGGAGTTCTTTGCCCAGTTCGGCGTTCAGGAAGGTGGCGTGGAAGGTTTCCGCGCGGAAGTGAAAAAGAACATGGAGCGCGAACTGCGTCAGGCCATCAAGACCAAGGTGAAGAACCAGGTCATGGAAGGGCTGGTTGCGGGTAACCCGATCGAAGTGCCCAAAGCACTGGTAGACAATGAAGTGAACCGCCTCCGCGTACAGGCGGTGCAGCAGTTCGGCGGCAACATCAAGCCAGACCAGCTGCCGGCTGAGCTGTTCCAGGAGCAGGCCAAGCGTCGTGTCGTGCTGGGTCTGATCGTGGCTGAAGTGGTCAAGCAGAAAGAGCTCAAGCCGGACGAAGCGCGCGTTCGTGAGCTGATCGAAGAAATGGCTTCCGCCTACCAGGAGCCGGAGCAGGTTGTGGCCTGGTACTACAAGAATGCTGAGCAGTTGAACGAAGTTCGCTCGGTTGTGCTCGAAGAGCAAGTTGTAGATACTGTTCTGCAGCAGGCCAAGGTGACCGACAAGTCGGTCTCCTACGAAGAAGCCGTCAAGCCTGCGGAAGCCCCGCAAGCAGCCTGATTTCTTCATATATTCGAGTGCACAAACATAAGCCAGCCTCGTGCTGGCTTATGTCTTTTGAGGCATGACATAGGGAGTATCGTTGGAACATGTCCCGCAATCCTTTTATGCAAGCTCCGGACATTCAGGCCGCCGGCGGCCTGGTCCCGATGGTGATCGAGCAATCCGCACGCGGTGAGCGCGCCTACGACATCTATTCACGCCTCCTGAAGGAGCGGGTGATCTTCATGGTCGGCCAGGTCGAGGACTACATGGCCAACCTGATCGTGGCGCAGCTGCTGTTCCTCGAGGCGGAAAACCCCGAGAAAGACATTCACCTCTATATCAATTCCCCGGGTGGCTCGGTGACCGCTGGCATGTCGATCTACGACACCATGCAGTTCATCAAGCCTAACGTCTCGACCATCTGTATCGGTCAGGCTTGCTCCATGGGAGCCCTGTTGCTGGCAGGCGGGGCGGCGGGCAAGCGTTACTGCCTGCCGCATTCGCGCATGATGATTCACCAGCCTCTGGGTGGCTTCCAGGGTCAGGCTTCGGACATCGAAATTCATGCCCGGGAAATCCTGACCATTCGCGAGCGCTTGAACAAGGTGCTTGCCCATCACACTGGTCAGCCCATGGACGTCATTGCCCGTGATACCGATCGCGACAATTTCATGAGCGGTGAAGAAGCCGTCAAATACGGCCTCATCGACCAGGTTCTGACCCAGCGCCAGCTGGCCGTCTGATCGCCCCAGCCTGCGATATGTGGCTGTTCCGTGGGCTTGAAAAAGCCCACGATTGCCTTCATCTTGTGTTTCAAGCCTTCCCGATTGGATCGATCGAATGACTGACACCCGCAACGGCGAGGACTCCGGCAAACTGCTCTATTGCTCTTTTTGCGGCAAAAGCCAGCATGAAGTTCGCAAGTTGATCGCCGGGCCCTCCGTTTTCATCTGCGACGAGTGCGTCGACCTGTGCAATGACATCATCCGTGAGGAGGTGCAGGAAGCCCAGGCCGAGAGCAACGCGCATAAGCTGCCTGCGCCAAAGGAGATCAGCGGCATTCTCGACCAGTACGTCATTGGTCAGGAGCGCGCGAAAAAGATCCTCGCGGTGGCCGTGTACAACCATTACAAGCGCCTCAACCAGCGCGACAAGAAAGAAGAAGTCGAGCTGGGCAAGAGCAACATCCTGCTGATTGGTCCCACTGGCTCCGGCAAGACGCTGCTCGCCGAGACGCTGGCGCGCCTGCTCAATGTTCCGTTCACCATTGCCGATGCAACCACGCTCACCGAGGCGGGTTACGTGGGTGAAGACGTCGAGAACATCATCCAGAAGCTGCTGCAGAAGTGCGATTACGATGTGGAGAAGGCCCAGATGGGCATTGTCTATATCGATGAGATCGACAAGATTTCCCGCAAATCGGATAACCCGTCCATCACCCGAGACGTTTCCGGTGAGGGCGTGCAGCAGGCGCTGCTGAAGCTCATCGAAGGCACCGTTGCTTCCGTCCCGCCGCAGGGTGGCCGTAAGCATCCGCAGCAGGAGTTCCTGCAGGTCGACACGCGCAACATCCTGTTCATCTGCGGCGGCGCATTCGCCGGCCTGGAAAAGGTTATCCAGAGTCGCTCCACCCAGGGTGGCATCGGCTTCAACGCGGAAGTGCGCAGTAAGGACCCGGGCAAGAAGATCGGTGAAGCGCTGCGTGCGGTCGAGCCGGATGATCTGGTCAAGTTCGGCTTGATCCCCGAGTTCGTCGGTCGTCTGCCGGTGATCGCAACCCTCGACGAGCTCGACGAAGCCGCGTTGATCCAGATCCTGACCGAGCCGAAGAACGCGTTGACCAAGCAATACGCCAAACTGTTCGAACTCGAGGGCGTGGATCTCGAATTCCGCCCGGACGCGCTGAAAGCTGTCGCTCATCGTGCACTCGAACGCAAGACGGGCGCCCGCGGTTTGCGCTCGATTCTCGAAGGCGTTCTGCTGGACACCATGTATGAAATTCCGTCGCAGAAGGACGTCAGCAAGGTGGTCATCGATGAAAGCGTGATCGAAGGCACATCCCAGCCTTTGCTGATCTACGAGAACACCGAGCCGCCAGCCAAGGCTGCGCCTGAGGCGTGATCGAACAAAGGGGCCTTCGGGCCCCTTTGTATTTGGCTCGCCGCCTTGTTTTTTGCCGAGGGTGCCCTCATCTTTGCTGCAAGGGTATAGCCCATCCGTTTACCGCCGTATGGCCGTCGTAGAGCTGAATTTATGAAAACAACCATCGAATTGCCCCTCTTGCCGCTGCGCGATGTGGTGGTTTACCCGCATATGGTGATCCCGCTTTTCGTTGGCCGTGAAAAATCCATCGAGGCGCTCGAATCCGCCATGTCCGGCGACAAGCAGATTCTCCTGCTGGCGCAGAAGAATCCGGCCGACGACGACCCGGGCGAAGATGCGCTATATCGCGTCGGCACCGTTGCTACCGTGCTGCAGCTGCTCAAGCTTCCGGACGGCACCGTCAAGGTGCTGGTCGAAGGTGAGCAGCGGGGCGTGATCGAGCGATTCGTCGAAGTCGACGATCACTGTCGAGCCGAGGTTTCGCTGATCGAGGAAGCCGATGTCGATGCACGCGAATCGGAAGTGTTTACGCGCAGCCTGCTCAGTCAGTTCGAGCAGTACGTGCAGCTTGGCAAGAAGGTCCCGGCAGAGGTGCTGTCCTCACTGAGCAGCATCGACGAGCCGGCCCGCCTGGTCGACACCATGGCGGCGCACATGGCGCTGAAGATCGAGCAGAAACAGCAGATCCTGGAGATCACCGACCTGCCTGCCCGTGTCGAGCACGTCCTGGCGTTGTTGGACGCCGAGATCGATCTGCTTCAGGTCGAGAAGCGCATTCGCGGCCGCGTGAAGAAGCAGATGGAGCGCAGCCAGCGCGAGTACTACCTGAACGAGCAGATGAAGGCCATTCAGAAGGAGCTCGGCGATATCGATGAAGGCCATAACGAAGTTGATGAGCTGAAGAAGCGTATCGAGAACGCCGGGCTCAGCAAGGATGCCTATGCCAAGGCCCAGGCGGAGCTGAACAAGCTCAAGCAGATGTCACCGATGTCGGCCGAAGCGACGGTAGTGCGGACCTATATCGACTGGCTGGTGAACGTGCCTTGGAAAGCCGCCAGCAAGGTCCGGCTGGACCTCGCCAAGGCAGAAGAGGTGCTTGACGCCGACCACTATGGTCTGGAAGAGGTCAAGGACCGCATTCTTGAATATCTCGCCGTGCAGAAGCGTGTGAAGAAGCTCAAGGGGCCGGTGCTCTGCCTGGTAGGGCCGCCCGGTGTCGGCAAGACGTCCCTCGCCGAATCCATTGCGCGTTCGACCAATCGCAAGTTTGTTCGCATGGCGCTGGGCGGTGTGCGTGACGAAGCCGAGATTCGCGGCCATCGCCGCACCTACATCGGTTCCATGCCGGGCCGCCTGATCCAGAAGATGACCAAGGTGGGCGTGCGCAACCCGCTGTTCCTGCTCGACGAGATCGACAAGATGGGCAGCGACATGCGCGGCGATCCTGCCTCGGCACTGCTCGAGGTGCTGGACCCGGAGCAGAACCACAACTTCAATGATCACTATCTGGAGGTCGACTATGACCTCTCGGACGTGATGTTCCTCTGTACCGCCAACTCGATGAATATTCCGGCGCCGTTGCTCGACCGCATGGAAGTCATCCGCCTGCCTGGCTATACCGAGGACGAAAAGGTCAACATTGCCACACGGTATCTGGCGCCCAAGCAGATCGAGGCCAATGGCCTGAAAAAGGGCGAGCTGGAGTTCCAGGAAGCCGCTATCAGGGACATCATCCGCTACTACACCCGCGAGGCCGGTGTTCGCAGCCTTGAGCGCCAGTTGGCCAAGGTGTGTCGCAAGGTGGTCAAGGAGCATGCGGCCGAGAAACGCTTCCATGTGATTGTGGATGCCGATTCTCTCGAGCATTTCCTGGGCGTTCGCAAGTTCCGTTACGGGCTCGCCGAGCAGCAGGATCAGGTAGGGCAGGTCACCGGGCTGGCCTGGACTCAGGTCGGTGGCGAGCTGCTGACGATCGAGGCGGCCGTGGTGCCGGGCAAAGGGCGGCTCACCAAGACCGGCTCGCTGGGCGAGGTGATGGGCGAGTCGATTACCGCGGCGCTGACGGTGGTTCGCAGCCGGGCGGTCAGCCTGGGCATTGCTGCCGATTTTCATGAAAAGCAGGATATTCACATCCACGTGCCAGAGGGCGCCACCCCCAAGGATGGCCCGAGCGCTGGTATCGGAATGTGCACGGCGCTGGTTTCTGCCCTGACGCAGATCCCGGTGCGCGCAGATGTCGCAATGACCGGCGAGATCACATTGCGTGGACAAGTGCTGGCCATTGGTGGACTGAAGGAGAAACTTCTGGCTGCGCATCGCGGCGGAATCAAGACTGTGATCATTCCGGAAGAAAATCAGCGTGATCTGAAAGAGATTCCTGAAAATATTAAGCAGGACCTGCAGATTAAACCGGTGAAGTGGATTGACGAGGTCCTGCAAATTGCGCTGCAATACGCGCCGGAGCCCTTGCCCGATGCGGCTCCCGAGATTGTTGCAAAGGACGACAAGCGCGAGCCTGATTCCAAGGAGCGAATCAGCACGCATTAGTCTAGAAGGCCACGTTGACACACTTCAGGTGCCCTTGTTTAATCGGCCTCTTGTGTCAGAGCCATCTAGCACCGCTTTGCTTACACCCGAAAATTAAAGATACGACTCAACAGAAATAAGGGGACTTAGAGTGAACAAGTCGGAACTGATCGATGCCATCGCTGCATCTGCTGATATCCCAAAAGCTGTTGCTGGCCGCGCGCTGGATGCAGTGATCGAATCCGTCACCGGCGCCCTGAAGGCTGGTGACTCCGTGGTACTGGTTGGTTTCGGTACTTTCGCTGTCAAGGAGCGCGCTGCGCGCACTGGTCGCAACCCGCAGACTGGCAAGCCGATCAACATCGCTGCTGCCAAGATCCCGGGCTTCAAAGCTGGCAAGGCTCTGAAAGACGCTGTCAACTAAGCGTTTTGTTACCCGGCCAGTCAGCGTGCGCTGCGCTGGCACGGGGCGGTTGTCGAGCAGGCCTGGCCTGCCGAGATCTGGCTTGGGGGAATAAGCCCAACCGCTCCAAAGGCTCCGAGAAGGCGCATCCCTGGATGCGCCTTTCTTTTATCCGGTTTCCACCCGCGGTGCGCAGTCTTGCGGGCCGCAGACTCCTGGGGGTCGCATGCTTCAGAACATCAGGGACAATTCACAAGGCTGGATTGCCAAAACAATCATCGGCGTCATCGTCGTGCTGCTGGCCTTGACTGGCTTCGATGCCATCTTCAATGCCGCCAGCAACGCCCAGAACGCTGCAGAAGTCAACGGCGAAGAAATTTCCCGCTACGACCTCGACCAGGCCATGAACATGCAGCGCCGGCAGCTCGCCCAGCAGCTCGGGCAGGATTTCGATCCGTCCCTGCTCGACGACCGCCTGCTGCGCGACGCGGCTCTCGGCTCGCTGATCGATCGCATGCTGCTGTTGCAGGCCGCCAAGGGCGCCAACTTCGCATTCTCGCGCGAAGCGCTCGATCAGCTGATCCTGCAGACCCCCGAGTTCCAGGTTGACGGTGCTTTCAACCCTGCCCGGTTTGATCAGGTGATCCAGCAGATGGGCTATTCCCGTCTCCAGTTCCGCCAGCTGCTCGAACAGGAAATGCTTATTGGCCAGCTGCGTGCCGGCATTTCCGGCACCGGTTTCGTTACCGATCAGCAGGTGGAAAACTTTGCCCGCCTGGAGATGCAGACCCGTGATTTCGCTACGCTGACCGTGCCGGCGCAGCACGAAGCCATCGAGGTCAGCGACGACCAGATCAACGAGTTCTACGAGGCCAATGCCGACCGTTTTCGTACCCCAGAACAAGTCGTCGTCGAATACGTCGAGCTGAAGAAGGAGTCGTTCTTCGATCAGGTCGAGGCGTCCGACGAGGAGTTGCAGGAGCTGTATCAGAAGCAGATCGCCAATCTGGCAGAACAGCGCCGCGCCGCGCATATCCTGATCGAGACCGGCGGTGAACTGAGCGACGACGAGGCCAAGGCCAAGATCGACGAGATCGCCGCGCGCGTGAAGAATGGTGAGGATTTCGCCGCGGTCGCCAAGGAGGTTTCCCAGGATCCGGGCTCGGCCAACGAAGGTGGCGACTTGGGCTTTGCTGGTCCAGGGGTGTACGACCCAGCATTCGAAGATGCGCTTTATGCATTGAACGAAGGCGAGGTCTCGGCACCGGTCAAGTCAGAGTTCGGCTGGCACATCATCAAGCTGCTCGGCGTCCAGTCACCGGAGGTTCCCTCTTTCGAAAGCATGAAGCCGGAGCTGGTACGCGAGCTGAAGGCCCAGCAGGTCGAGCAACGCTTCGTGGAGACCAGCAAACAGCTGGAAGACGCTGCCTTCGAGGCATCCGACCTGGCGCAGCCTGCGCAGGAGCTGGGTTTGATGGTGCAGACCACCGAAGCGTTCGGGCGTGAGGGCGGCGAAGGCATCACGGCCAATCGGCAGGTTATCCAGGCCGCGTTCAGCGAGGAAGTGCTGGTGGACGGCGCCAACAGCAGCGTGATCGAACTGGACCCTGATACGGCGGTGGTGATTCGCGTCAAGGAGCACCTGGAGCCTGCGCCGATTCCGCTTGCCGACGTTCGTGACGATATCGTGCAGCAACTCCAGCGCAAGCTGGCGGCCGAAACCGCTCGTACTCAGGGCGAGCAGCTGTTGGCCGAGCTGCGCGAAGGCAAGCAACCTGAAGGGCAGTGGCAGGCGGTCGAAGCGGCCACTCGCAGCCAGGAGGGTGTCGCACCGGCGCTGCTGCAGGCAGTGTTCCGCATGCCCCGTCCGGAGCAGCAGGACAAGCCCAGCTACTCGGGCGTGGCGCTGAACAACGGCGATTACGTGGTTGTGCGACTGAACGGCGTCAATGAGGCTGACGCCACTTTGTCCGACGAAGAGAAGCTGAACATTCGCCGCTTCCTGGCTTCGCGGATGGGGCAGCAGGACTTCGCGGCGTTCCGCCAGAAGCTGCAGGCCGAAGCGAAGATCGAGCGTTTCTGATCGAATGAATGGCTGGCAAGCTGCGAAGCCTTGCCAGCACCCACGACAACGCCCCGGCTGGTTCGGGGCGTTGTCGTTTCTGCCGGGGAAGAAGCGCTACCGCAACAGCCGGCGTGCGAGCCAGGGGCTCTGGTGCATGAAGGCGGTGTGGACCTGCACGAGTTCTGCGCCCGCACTCATGCGGGCACGTAGATGATCAGCGGTCTGGACCCCGCCGACCGAAAGCAGAGCCATGTCGGGCCCGCAGAACCGGCGCAGGTCTTCGATCTGTTGGCAGGCCTGAGCCTGCCGCTGGGCATCCTGCCAGGCCCGGTAGCGCTCTGCTGTCGCTGGTGGCCCGGGGCCGTGGGCGGCGAGCAGGCCATCGAAGCCCAGCTCGACAAGCAGGCCGGCGATAGAGAAGGGCGTGCGTTCGGGCATGCAGCGCAGCTTGGCCAGTAACGGCACGCGTCGCCGGCCGTCCTGGTTCAGTTGGCGTTGCTCGTCGACGAGGGCGGCGAGCAGATGGCGGAGTCGTGTCGATTGCGATAGCAGCGGTGCGCTGGTCGGCCCGATCAGGTTGAGCATCAGGTAGTCGGCATGGGGCCACGCGGCCCGCAACATGGCGCGGCTCTCCGCCGAAGCCTGCCTTGCATCCAGGGTGAGGCTGATGCCGAGACGTGCAGCGCCGTTGTGCATGCGGTACCGCAGCTCGAAGCTAAGGCGCTTTGCAGGGGCGTCTAATAAGACTTTGGGGTCGGTTTTGCAGGCTTTTGGTCGTGCTTTTCTTGCGCTCGGAGAATATTTGCGCTGTGGTTCTGCGCCCTTGTCTGGGGTCATTTTTGCCGCGTGGACCAGGAGCTAGCCTGTGCGGCTTTTGGCCGAGAAATGCGCGTCGGAGATAGGCTAGAAGCCGCGGTACAGCGGGCTGTGCGCCTTGGCATCTACTACCAAATGAGGAGTCCTCCGCTGCCATGGGTGCATACCGGAGCCTGGAGCGGGCTGCCTAAGATCGGTCCATGCCCTGCGCACTTCCCGGCGCAGGCTCTGACAAGCAGAAGAAGAGAGGCCCATCATGATCTACGCCCAGCCCGGTACCCCAGGCGCCGTCGTTTCCTTCAAGCCCCGTTACGGCAACTACATCGGTGGTGAGTTCGTCCCGCCGGTCAAAGGCGAGTACTTCGTCAACACCTCGCCCGTCAATGGTGAAGTGATCGCCGAATTCCCGCGTTCGGGCGCTGAAGACATCGAGAAGGCGCTGGATGCCGCGCATGCAGCCGCTGACGCCTGGGGTCGTACCTCGGTGCAGGACCGCGCCAATATCCTGCTGAAGATCGCCGATCGCATCGAAGCCAACCTGGAAAAACTTGCCGTCGCCGAGACCTGGGACAACGGCAAGGCCGTTCGTGAAACCCTGAACGCCGACGTACCGCTGGCCGCCGACCACTTCCGCTACTTCGCCGGTTGCATCCGTGCCCAGGAAGGCAGCGCCGCAGAGATCAACGAGCACACTGCGGCCTATCACTTCCATGAGCCGCTGGGCGTGGTCGGGCAGATCATCCCGTGGAACTTCCCGCTGCTGATGGCGGCCTGGAAACTGGCTCCGGCCCTGGCTGCCGGTAACTGCATCGTGCTCAAGCCCGCCGAACAGACTCCGCTGTCGATCATGGTCCTGATCGAGATCATCGGTGACTTGCTGCCAGCGGGCGTGCTGAACATCGTTCAGGGCTTCGGCCGCGAAGCTGGTCAGGCGTTGGCGACCAGCACCCGCATTGCCAAGATCGCCTTTACCGGCTCGACCCCGGTTGGCTCGCACATCATGCGTTGCGCGGCCGAGAACATCATCCCCAGCACCGTGGAACTGGGTGGCAAGAGCCCGAACATCTTCTTCGAAGACATCATGAATGCGGAGCCTGCGTTCATCGAGAAAGCCGCTGAAGGTCTGGTACTGGCCTTCTTCAACCAGGGCGAGGTCTGCACCTGCCCGTCGCGTGCGCTGATTCAGGAATCGATCTTCGAGCCCTTCATGGAAGTGGTGATGAAGAAGGTCAAGGCGATCAAGCGCGGCAACCCGCTGGATACCGACACCATGGTCGGCGCCCAGGCGTCCGAGCAGCAGTTCGACAAGATCCTTTCCTACATGGAAATCGCCCAGCAGGAAGGCGCGCAGATCCTCACCGGCGGCGCAGCCGAGAAGCTCGAAGGCGGCCTGGCCTCCGGTTACTACGTGCAGCCGACCCTGATCAAGGGTCACAACAAGATGCGTGTGTTCCAGGAAGAAATCTTCGGCCCGGTGGTCGGCGTCGCTACCTTCAAGGACGAAGCCGAAGCCCTGGCCATTGCCAACGACACCGAGTTCGGCCTGGGCGCCGGCGTCTGGACCCGCGACATCAACCGCGCCTACCGCATGGGTCGCGGCATCAAGGCCGGCCGTGTCTGGACCAACTGCTATCACCTGTATCCGGCACATGCCGCGTTCGGCGGCTACAAGAAGTCCGGTGTCGGTCGCGAAACGCACAAGATGATGCTCGACCACTATCAGCAAACCAAGAACCTGCTGGTCAGCTACGACATCAATCCGCTCGGCTTCTTCTGATGAGGGCCCCGGCGCGTGTGCTCCAGCGCGCCGGTTTATTTTGCTACGCACGTCAAGTGCAGGAACCTGCGCCGCTTCTGAAGTACCCCCTCGAATCGAGCGTATGGTTCCTATCGCAACGCGGCCCCGGCCGCGTTTTTTTTTTGCTCCGGACTCGACCAGCCATCGCGGCCATCGAACTCCCGCGAGCCGAAGCGCCTCACATCTGCATAGGCCAACATCGAAAGCAGAGGAGGTCACCCATGCCGCAATTGCTCGAGCCCTGCTCACTGAAGCACCTGCGCTTGCGCAATAGAGCCGTCGTCGCACCCATGACGCGGGTCAGCGCCGAGCCCGAGGGCGCTGCCAACGAACTGATGCGCGACTACTACGCATCCTTTGCCAAAGGCGGCTTCGGGATGATCGTCAGCGAGGGTGTCTATACCGATACCGCTTATAGCCAGGGCTACTTCAACCAGCCCGGGCTCGCCACCGACGCGCACCGGGACAGCTGGAAACCCATCGTGCAGGCGGTTCACGAAGCCGGCACGGCGTTCATCGCGCAGCTCATGCATGGCGGTGCCCAGACCCAAGGCAACATCCATCACGCCCGCCATGTGGCTCCATCGGCAGTACAGCCGAGCGGATCTCAGCTGAAGTTCTATGGCGGAGAGGGTCCTTACGCGACGCCGGCTGAAATGAGCGAAGAGGATATCCAGGAGGCCATCGCCGGTTTCGCGCTGGCGGCCCGGCACGCGCAGGAGGCGGGCTTCGATGGGGTCGAGCTGCATGGCGCCAACGGCTACCTGCTGCACGAATTCATGAGCGCCGAGTTCAACCAGCGCAGCGATCAATGGGGTGGGACGTTTCTCGAACGCCTGCGCATGCCACTGGCGGTGATCGCTGCCGTGCGGGCGGCGGTGGGCGAGGAATTCGTGGTAGGGATGCGACTGTCGCAGAGCATGGTCTGCGACGGCCGGCTCAAATGGGAGGGCGGCGAGGAACAGGCCCGGCAGCGCTTCCGAGTACTGGCTGATGCAGGGCTCGACTATCTGCACATCACTGAGCCCGATGCCCGCGCACCGGCCTTCAGTGAAGGCCCGAGCCTTGCCGCCATCGCCAAGGGCAGCGTAGCGATCCCGGTGATCGGCAACGGTGCCATCTTCACCGGCGAGCAGGCCGAGGCCTTGCTCGGTCGAGGCGAAATGGATCTGGTCGCGGTTGGCAAGGCGGCGCTGGCCAACAACGATTGGCCGCAACGTATTCAGCAAGGCATCGAGCTGAGCGATTTCGACGGTTCGATGTTTGTTCCCATGGCGACCATCACCAACGAATTGGCGTGGCGCAATGCCAATGATCGGCCAGCGTTGCGTTCGAGTTGACATGCCCGGCAACGAGGCGTTAGCTGAATCGCGAAACCTGGTAACAGATGGCTGCCGTTCATCGGGCACTACCAAGGCACGGCACTGTCTCCTTCCAAAGTACCATTCTGCTTGAAGCAGAACAGGGGGCTTAATTGGGCTGTCGGAATCTTCCGGCACCATAAAAAGAGGACCGACCTATGTGGACTAAACCCGCCTTCACCGACCTGCGTATTGGTTTCGAAGTCACCATGTACTTCGCAAACCGTTGATCGATCAGCCCCGGCTCCGGCCGGGGCTTTGCTTTTGGGGGCTGTCCATGTTCATCCGAATTCTCGGTTCCGCCGCGGGTGGAGGTTTTCCGCAGTGGAACTGCAACTGCGCCAACTGTGCGGGCCGGCGCGCCGGCACACTCAATGCCAAGGCGCGTACCCAGTCGTCCATCGCCATCAGCGACAACGGTGTCGACTGGATCCTGTGCAATGCGTCGCCGGACATCCGCGCCCAGCTCGAGTCCTTTCCGACCCTGCAGCCGGCCCGTGCGCCCCGTGACACCGCCATCGGTGCGATCGTCCTGCTGGACAGCCAGATCGATCACACCACCGGCCTGCTGACGCTGCGCGAAGGCTGCCCGCATGAAGTCTGGTGTACCGAGATGGTTCATCAGGACCTCACCACCGGCTTCCCGCTGTTCAACATGCTTGAGCACTGGAACGGCGGCCTGAAATGGAACCCGATCGCCCTGAGCGGCAACTTCAGCATTCCCTGCTGCCCGAACCTGCATATCACGCCGATCCCGCTGCGCAGCTCGGCGCCACCCTATTCGCCGCACCGCAACGACCCGCACCCGGGCGACAACATTGGTCTGCTCATCGAAGACCGCAACACCGGCGGCACACTGTTCTACGCGCCGGGGCTTGGCCAGGTCAGCGAAGAGCTGCTGGCCACCATGCGCCGGGCCGACTGCCTGCTGGTCGACGGCACGCTGTGGCGCGATGACGAGATGCTCGTGCGCGAGGTCGGCACTAAGCTCGGCAGCGAAATGGGCCATCTGCAGCAGAGCGGCCCGGGCGGCATGATCGAGGTGCTCGACGGCATGCCGGCGGTGCGCAAGATCCTCATTCATATCAACAACACCAACCCGATCCTCGACGAGGATTCCGTCGAGCGCGAGATCCTTGGCGAGCACGGGATCGAGGTCGCCTACGACGGCATGAACATCGAGCTCTGAAGCCAAGACATCGCCGCAGCCCGGCCACAGGCCGAACGAGCGCAGAACGACAAGAAAGGAACTGAAACCGTTATGAACCTGCCAGCCATGAGTCCCGCCGAATTCGAACAGGCGCTGCGCGCCAAGGGCGAGTACTACCACATCCATCACCCGTTCCACCGGGCCATGTATGCCGGGCAGGCGACGCGCGAGCAGATTCAGGGTTGGGTTGCCAACCGCTTCTACTATCAGGTCTGCATCCCGGTGAAGGATGCAGCGATCATGGCCAACTGTCCGGACCGCGACACCCGCCGCGAGTGGATTCAGCGCATCATCGACCACGATGGCGCGCCGGGTGAGGAGGGTGGCATCGAAGCCTGGCTGCGACTGGCCGAGGCCGTGGGTCTGGACCGCGAGCAGGTGCTGTCGCAGGAGCTGGTGCTTCCGGGCGTGCGCTTCGCAGTGGATGCCTACGTGAACTTTGCCCGTCGGGCCTGCTGGCAGGAAGCAGCCAGCAGCTCGCTGACCGAACTGTTCGCACCGACCATCCACCAGTCGCGGCTGGATAGCTGGCCGCAGCACTATCCCTGGATCGACGCGTCGGGCTATGACTACTTCCGCAAGCGCCTGAAGGAAGCCCGCCGCGATGTCGAGCACGGCCTGCGCATCACCCTGGACCACTATCGCACCCGCGAGGCGCAGGAGCGCATGCTGGAGATCCTTCAGTTCAAGCTCGACGTGTTGTGGTGCATGCTGGACGCCATGAGCATGGCCTATGAGCTGGACCGACCGCCGTACCATACCGTCACCCGCGACCGGGTCTGGCACAAGGGCATCAGCTTCTGACGGGGCGCACGTCGTGCAGGGTTGGGCTTCGGCCCGCCACTGCCACGGCTGATCGACGCCCGACCGGCCATTGACGAGAAAAGAGATGAGCGAAATTCAACTGACCCAGGTTCCATCCTTTCGCCGCGGCTTCCGCTTCCAGTGGGAGCCGGCGCAGAACTGCCACGTGCTGCTCTATCCGGAAGGTATGATCAAACTCAACGAGAGCGCCGCAGCAGTGCTGACCGAGGTGGACGGGACAAGGACCGTGGGCGCCATCGTCGCCGACCTGCAGGCTCGCTACCCGGAGGCCGAAGGCATTCAAGAGGATATCGTCGCGTTCCTGGAGGTCGCCGTTGAACGGTTCTGGATCGAGCTTCGCTAAACCCGGCTACGAGCTGGGTCCGCCGCTCTGGTTGCTGGCGGAGCTGACCTATCGTTGCCCGCTGCAGTGCCCGTACTGCTCCAACCCGCTGGACTTCGCCCGTAGCCACGACGAGCTGAGTACGGCTGAGTGGATCGAGGTATTTCGCCAGGCGCGGGAGATGGGAGCCGCCCAGCTGGGCTTTTCCGGAGGCGAGCCGCTGGTCCGTCAGGACCTTGCCGAGCTGATCGCCGCCGCTCGCGGGCTCGGCTACTACACCAACCTGATCACCTCAGGCATCGGCCTTACCGAAGAGAAGATCGCCAGCTTCGCCGATGCCGGCCTCGACCATATCCAGATCAGCTTCCAGGCCGCAGATGAGGAAGTGAACAACCTGCTCGCCGGGTCGCAGAAGGCTTTCGCCCACAAGCTGGAAATGGCCCGTGCGGTGAAACAACACGGCTATCCGATGGTGCTCAACTTCGTCACACATCGGCACAACATCGACAACATCGACCAGATCATTCGTCTGTGCATCGAGCTCGAGGCCGATTTTGTCGAGCTCGCCACCTGCCAGTTCTACGGCTGGGCCGAACTTAACCGCGCCGGGCTGCTACCGAGCAAGGAGCAGCTGGTACGTGCCGAGCGGATCACCAACGAGTGGCGCGACAAGCTCGCCGCCGAAAACCATCCGTGCAAACTGATCTTCGTCACGCCCGATTATTACGAGGAACGGCCGAAGGCCTGCATGAACGGCTGGGGCAACCTGTTCCTGGACATCACCCCGGACGGCACGGCCTTGCCCTGTCATAGCGCGCGACAGTTACCGGTGACTTTCCCGAACGTGCGCGAGCACAGCATCGAATACATCTGGCGAGACTCGTTCGGCTTCAACAGGTTTCGCGGGTATGACTGGATGCCCGAACCCTGTCGCAGCTGCGACGAGAAGGAGCGCGACTTCGGCGGCTGCCGCTGCCAGGCCTTTTTGCTCACGGGCGATGCGGCCAACGCCGACCCGGTATGCAGCAAATCGGCACATCACGGCACCATTCTCGCTGCCCGGGAGCAGGCCGAGCATGGCGCCCTCGGTCTAGACCAGTTGCAGCATCGCAACGAAAAGGCCTCCCGGTTGATCCTCAAGGTATGACGACTGCCAAGGCCCCGGAAGATGCGCAAGCTGCGCGACTACCGTACGGCTTCTGGCCCAGCGACTGGAGTGCCGAAGCCGCTGCGGCCGCCAGCCGGGACTTCGCCGAGCTTCGGGCCGGGCAGGGTGGGTTGTTCTGGATCGAGTACGACCCCGCCGAGGGTCGCTGCAGCCTGTGGTTCTGGCAGGCCGGCCACGCGCGCTGCCTGACGCCAGCCGGCTACTCGGTACGCAGTCGCGTCTATGAATACGGCGGCGGCGCGTTCTGCCTAACCGGGCAGGGGCTCGCCTTCGTCAACGAGGCGGACCAGCAGATCTACCTGCAAACGCAGGCTGAGCCGGAAGCCACATCCCTGCCTGCAGCGCTGACCGAGCGTCCCGGCTGCCGTTACGGTGATCTGCAGTACGCCCCCAAGGGCGCGGCCGTCATCGCCCTGGAAGAGTCCAGCGAAGACAACGGTATCGTGCACCGGCTGGTGGCCTTCACACTGTCCGACGGCGCTCGCCGTATCCTCGTCGAAGGGGCCGACTTCTACTCGTCGCCCATGTTGGCTCCGGATGGTCGACGGTTGGCCTGGATCGAGTGGGATCGCCCGGAGCAGCCCTGGACCTCGACCCGTTTGTGCGTCGCCGAGCGTCAGGCAGACGGGGGCTGGGGCGCGGTGAGGTGCGTGGCTGGCGGCGCGGGCGGGGAGTCGCTGCAGCAACCGCGCTTCACCGAACACAGTCAGCTGATCTGTCTCAGTGACCGGTTGGGCTACTGGCAGCCCTGGGCCGAGGACGATGGTGCGTGGGCATTGCACCCACTGATCGCAGCGGAGTCGGAGGCGACACGGAATTTCGACTGCGCGCCTGCGCCCTGGCAGCTGGGGACCAGCAGCTATGTGCCGCTGGCGGACGGCGGCCTGCTGTTGACCCATATGGTCGACGGCTACGGTTGGCTGTTCGAGCACGGCGCCGGAGGCGGGCAGCAGCTGGCCAGTGCGTTCAGCCGCTGCCGCCAGCTCACTGCGGACGCCACCCACCTGTTCTGCATCGCGGGTGCAACGCAGCGCGCGCCGGCGGTGCTGGCCATTGACCGGGCCAACGGCTCGGTGCGGGTTCTGGCCGGCGGAGCGACTCCGCTTGCCGCGCCACAGGTTTCGTGCCCGCAGCCCATGCGATTCCCGACCGGCAATGGTGAAACCACCCATGCGTTCTTCTATGCGCCGCGCAACACGAACTGCCGCGGCGAGCACGGTACATTGCCACCGCTGGTGGTGTTCATCCATGGCGGACCGACGTCGGCGTGCTACCCGGTGTTCGACCCGCGCATCCAGTTCTGGACGCAGCGCGGCTTCGCCGTGGTGGACGTCAACTACCGCGGCAGCAGCGGGTTCGGCCGGGCCTACCGACAACGCCTGCGCGAGCAGTGGGGTGTGGTGGATGTGGAAGACGTCTGCCAGGCGGCCCGCGCACTGGCGCAGCAGGGCGCTATCGATCCGCAGCGGGTGTTCATCCGTGGCTCCAGCGCCGGCGGCTACACCGCCCTCAGCGCACTGGTGGCGACCGATCTGTTTCGCGGCGGCGCCAGTCTGTATGGCGTCAGCGACCCCCTGGCGCTGCGCCGGGTCACCCACAAGTTCGAAGGTGACTATCTGGATTGGCTGATCGGTGATCCGCAGCGGGTGCCGGAGCGCTTTCGCGAGCGCGCGCCGCTACATAACGCCGAGCGCATCGCCGCACCGGTGCTCTTCCTGCAGGGCGGGCAGGACGCCGTGGTGCTACCCGAGCAGACCGAATCGATGGTGGCAGCATTGCAGAGGCGCGGCGTCGAGGTGCAGTACCGTCTCTACCCGGACGAACGCCACGGATTTCGTCAGGCTGCCAACCTGGCGGATGCGCTCGAGCGCGAGCTGCGCTTCTACCAAGGGCTGCTGTAGCTCTTTCCGCCGGACGGATGGCGCCGCCAGCCGTTAGGCGCATTGCTTTAACTGAGCAATGCAGTAGGCTTGCGCCCGTTGTTACAAAAAATAAAAAAGGCCGCAGTCATGAGCCCGAATATCAGCCTCCAGCGCAAGTTCGTCTCCCCTGAAATCATCTTTGGTGCCGGCTGCCGCCATAGCGTGGGCACCTGCGCGGGCAATTTCGGCGCGCGCAAGGTACTGGTGGTTTCCGATCCGGGCGTGGTCAAGGCCGGCTGGGTGGCCGATGTGCAGGCCAGCCTCGCTCGACAGGGCATCGAGCACTGCCTGTTCACCGACGTTTCGCCCAATCCGCGCTGCGAAGAGGTGATGCTCGGTGCCGAGCTGTATCGCAGCGAGGGCTGCAACGTGATCGTTGCAGTCGGCGGCGGCAGCCCGATGGATTGCGCCAAGGGCATCGGCATCGTGGCCGCGCATGGGCGGCATATCTATGAATTCGAGGGCGTCGACACCCTGCGCGTGCCCAGCCCGCCGTTGATCCTGATTCCCACCACTGCCGGCACCTCGGCGGATGTGTCGCAGTTCGTGATCATTTCCAATCAGGAAGAGCGGATGAAGTTCTCGATCGTCAGCAAGGCCGCCGTGCCGGATGTTTCGCTGATCGATCCGGAAACCACGCTCAGCATGGACCCGTTTCTCTCCGCCTGCACCGGTATCGATGCGCTGGTGCATGCCATCGAGGCCTTCGTTTCCACCGGCCACGGCCCGCTGACCGACCCCCACGCGCTGGAGGCCATGCGACTGATCAATGGCAATCTGGTGCAGATGATCGCCAATCCTGCCGACATCGCGCTGCGTGAGCAGATCATGCTCGGCAGCATGCAGGCCGGACTGGCCTTCTCCAACGCCATCCTCGGCGCCGTGCATGCCATGTCCCACAGCCTCGGCGGCTATCTGGACCTGCCCCACGGCGTATGCAATGCCGTGCTGGTCGAGCATGTCGTGGCCTTCAACTACGACGCTGCACCTGATCGCTACCGGATAGTCGCCGAGACCCTTGGCATCGATCCACGCGGGCTGAGCCATCGACAGGTGCGCGAGCGGCTGGTGCAGCACCTGATCGATCTCAAGCAGCGCATCGGCTTCCGCGAAACCCTGAGCCTGCACGGCGTGAACCTCTCCGATATCCCGTTCCTCTCGCAACACGCCATGCAGGACCCCTGCATCCTGACCAATCCACGCTCGTCGACGCAGCGGGACGTCGAGGTGGTCTATGCCGAAGCCCTCTGATGATCAGCATCAGGCACTGACGCAACTGCTCGGCTTCGGCAGTCATTCGGCGCGCAAGAGCCACTACCCCGAGCTGCTGGCACGCCTGGAAGAGCTGGAAGCTGAACGCAATCGCTACAAATGGCTGTTCGAGCATGCGGTGCATGGCATCTTCCAGGCCAGCTTGCAGGAAGGCATCCGCGCGGCCAATCCGGCACTGGCGCGAATGCTTGGCTACGAGGGTCCGGAAGAGGCGCTCTGGGCGCTGACCGATCTGTCACACCATCTGTTCATCGGCGGCGAGGACGAGCTGCGGCAGATCCGCCACACCCTGAGCCAGCAGCACGGGCTGTTCGGTTACGAAACACGCCTGCGCCGCAAGGATGGCAGCGCCATCTACGTGGTGATGAACCTGCTGCTCAAACCGGACGAGGACGGCCTGGTGGAAGGATTCGTCGCCGACGTCACCGAGCGCAAGCTCGCCCAGCTGCGCCTGTTGCAGCTCAATGAGGAGCTGGAGCGTCGCGTCGCCGAGCGCACCTGCGAATTGCGCGAGGCGCGAGATGCGGCGGAGGCCGCCAACCTCAGCAAGGACAAGTATCTCGCTGCTGCCAGCCACGACCTGCTGCAGCCGCTCAACGCTGCGCGGTTGCTCATCTCGACGCTGCGCGAGCGTGCCCTGCCGCAGGGTGAACGCCATCTGGTCGAGCGTGCGCACCAGGCGCTGGAGGGCGCCGAGGATCTGCTGACCGACCTGCTCGATATCTCCAAGCTCGACCAGGCGGCCATCAAAGCGGACATCGACATCTACACGCTGGACGATGTCCTGTTGCCGCTGGTTTCCGAATTCCAACCCGTGGCGGCTGCCGCCGGGCTTCGCTTGAAGCACCACGTTCCGCGCTTCGCCGTCAGAACGGACTTCCGCCTGCTGACACGGATTCTGCGCAATTTCCTCAGCAACGCCTGCCGCTATACCGACAGCGGCGGCGTGCTGATCGGCGCACGCAAACATGCCGGCGCGCTGCGCATCGAGGTCTGGGACACCGGAAGGGGAATCCCCCCCGAAGAGTTGCAGGCGATCTTCCTCGAGTTCAATCAGCTGGGCATCGGCAGATCGACCAAACGCAGCGGGGTGGGGCTGGGGCTGGCGATCGTCGATCGTATTGCCAACATGCTCGACTACCCTGTGCTGGTGCGTTCACGACCGGGCCGTGGCTCGGTGTTCAGCATCGACGTCCCGCTGGCCGACGCCTCGCCGCGCGAGCGCATCGCCACGCCAGTGAGCCTGCCGCAGTTGGGCGATCCGCTGCCAGGGCGACGGCTGCTGGTGATCGACAACGAGGAGAGCATTCTATTGAGCATGACCGCGCTGCTGGAGCAGTGGGGTTGCGAAGTGCTCACGGCTACCGACACGCAGAGCGCCCTGCTTGCGCTGGACGGACGGGCACCAGATGCGGTCCTCGCCGATTACCACCTGGACGGCGGCCTTACCGGCTGGGATGTGGTGTTGACGGTGCGCGAACGGTTCGGCCAGGCGCTGCCGGTGGTGATGATCACCGCTGATCGCAGCGACGAGTGCCGTCAGCAGTTGCAGGGCTGCGGTGTGCCGGTGCTGAACAAGCCGGTCAAGCCCGGCAAGATGCGCTCGGTGCTCAGCCATCTGCTCGCAGGCAATTCATCCGCGGTGGGGCTGGAAGCGAGCTGAACCCGATCTTGGTCAAGTTTTTCCCTCTGGGCTGCCGGCTAGACTGCGGTCCATGAAAGCCTACCTGCGTCTCTTGCTCGTCCTGCTGCTCAGCCTCGCGCTGCCCCTGAACGGGATGGCGGCGTCGCCGCTGAGCGCGCTGCCGTGTCAGATGCAGAAAGATGCCAAGGCGGCCGAGCACTCCGGCCATATGGCGGTCGCGCCGGATGAAGAAGGCCACGCGCACCAGAGCAATCCGCTGTGCGACGGCGGGCACCAGTGCAAGACCGGCAGCCCGCTTGTGACGATGCTCGCCAGGCCGGTATTGAACGCTGCGCCTCCGCTGCTCGGCGCCGCCTATCTCGAGTTCCTTCCCGCCCGTTCCGGCGCCGACGTCTGGCGTCCGCCGCGTCACTGATTCCTTCGCCACCCTGACTCGCTCTGCGCCCGCGCGCTGAGCGCCGGATGCATGCCGCCTGCGGCGTGCAGGACACCGAGGAATCTCGCCATGATGATCCGATTCTTTCGCATGGGCCGAGCGCTGCCGGCCGTGCTTCCCTTGTTCGTCTTCTGGCTGCCCGGCACGGCTGCCGGGCTGACCTTCGACGAGGCGCTACGTCTGGCCGGCCAGCACGCGCCGTCGCTGAGTGCCGAGGCGGCCCGCGTGCAGGCCGTGCGCAGCGAAGCCATTGCCGCCGGCGAACTGCCCGACCCAAAACTGCTGCTTGGCGTACAGAGCCTGCCCATCGAGGGCTCCGAGCGCTGGAGCCTCAACGACGATGGCATGACCATGCGCATGGTCGGCCTGATGCAGGAGATGCCCAACCACGAAAAGCGTCGGGCACGCGCCGACGTCGCCCATGCCGCCATCGGCCGCGCCGAGGCCGCACGCGAGATCGAGGCGCTGAAGGTGCGCCTGGTCACGGCCCAGGCGTGGATCGCCAGCCACGCGGTGGAACGCAAGCTGCACCTGTTTGGCGAGCTGCGGGCTGAGAATCGCCTGCTAGCTGAGGCGGTTCGCGCGCGCCTCGCCGGAGGACGTGGTCAGCTGACCGACCAGGTCGCGGCGCGTCAGGAGGCGGCCCAGCTCGCCGAACGCGAGGACGAGCTGGAGCAGCAGCGCCGCCTGGCCCGCGCCGCACTGCTGCGCTGGGTTGGCGCCGAGGGCAATCAGCCGCTGAGCGGCGAGTTGCCCAGCTGGCCCATCGAGCGCCAGACGCTGCTCCATCAGTTCGAGCGGCATCCGCAACTCAGCGCCTTTGCCCCGATGGCCCGCGAAGCCCAGGCGCGCATCCGCGAGGCCACCGCTGAGAAGAGGGGTGACTGGACCTGGGAGGTCGCCTACCTCAAGCGTGGTCGCGAATTCGGCGACATGCTCAACCTGGAATTCAGCTTCGACCTGCCGGTATTCCAGCGCAGCCGGCAGAACCCGCGGATCGCCGCACGCCACGCCGAGCTCAACCGGTTGGAGGCCGAACGCGAGGCCGTGGCGCGCGAGATTGCCGAGCAACTGGAGGCCGAGCTCGCCGAGCTGGCGCGGCTGCAGCGCGCGCTGGCGCGCAGTGGCGAGCTGCAACTGCCGCTGGCTCGCGAGAAGGTCGAGTTGGCGATGAGCAGCTACCGCGCCGGCCGCGGCGAGCTGGATGCGCTACTCGCCGCACGCAACAAGCTGATCGAAGCCCGTCTGAAGCACATCGACCTGCAAGGGCTGGAGGCCATCGTCCGGACCCGTCTGCACCTCGCCTACGGAGAAGCCAAATGAGCCGTACTGTTCTTGCAAGCATCACGCTGCTCGGCGTGGCGATCGCGGTCGGGGTGGGAGGGGGTTACTGGTTCGCCCGCCAATACGGCGACATGGCAGCGCACGGGTCGACATCCGAAGCCGGCAGCCATGCCCAGGTGCTCTATTGGTACGACCCGATGGTTCCTCAGCATCGCTTCGACAGGCCCGGCAAATCCCCCTTCATGGACATGGATCTGGTGCCGCGCTACGCCAACCAGGACGGTGACGCGGCGGCCATCAGCATCGACGCCGGCGTCACCCAGAATCTCGGCGTGCGCCTGGCCACGGTCAGGCGTGGTCCGCTCGCAAGCCGCATCGATGCAGTGGGCGTGCTCGAATACAACGCCCGCGACGTGGCGCTGGTGCAGACGCGCGCCGGCGGCTTCGTCGAGCGCGTCTACCGCCATGCACCGGGCGACCTGATCGAAAAGGATGCGCCACTGGCGGATCTGTTGATCCCCGAGTGGGCCGCCGCGCAGGAGGAATACCTGGCGCTGCGCCGTGCCGGCGACGCTGCGCTGCTGGACGCCGCCCGCCAGCGCCTGCGCCTGGCCGGGATGCCGGCCTCGACGATCAGCCGGCTCGAGCGTAGCGGCAAGATCGACGCGACCATCAGCGTGATCGCACCGCTGGCCGGGGTGCTGCAGGAGCTCGAGGTGCGCGAGGGCATGACACTGGCAGCCGGAGCGCCCCTGGCGCGAATCAACGGGCTGGACAGCGTCTGGCTCGAGGTCGCGGTGCCGGAGGCGCAGAGTGCAGGCATCCAGGTTGGACAGCAGGCCGCAGCACGCCTGCCGGCGCTGCCGGGCCAGGTCATCGAAGGCGAGGTGAGCGCGGTGCTGCCGGAGGCCAGCGCGGCCAGCCGCACCCTGCGCGTGCGGGTGCAACTGCCCAATCCGGAGGGACGCCTGCGCCCCGGGCTGACCGCACAAGTGGCGCTGGCCGGAGGCGAGACTGCCGCGGTGCTGCTGGTGCCCAGCGAGGCGGTGATCCGCACCGGCCGCCGCGCGCTGGTGATGCTCGCCGAAGCCGACGGACGCTACCGCCCGGTGGAGGTCGAGACGGACCGCGAGAGCGGCAGCCACACGGCGATCCTGCGCGGCCTCGAGGAAGGCCAGCAGGTGGTCGCCTCAGGGCAGTTCCTGCTCGATTCCGAAGCCAGCCTGCGCGGTATCGTTGCGGCGCCGGTCGTCGATGCTGCCGCGCACGGCCACGTGCACGGTGCTGTCCAGCCGGCGCCCGCGCTGCATGAGGCCGAGGGAAGAGTGCTGAGTTTGGACGGCGAGCAGCTGAGGATCGCCCACGGGCCGTTCAACACCCTGGGTATGCCCGGCATGACCATGCGCTTCTCGGTTGCCGACGTCGCGCTGCTGCAGGGGGTACAGCCGCAGGCCCGCATCCGTTTTGCGGTGCGGGAGACCGACCTGGGGCTGCTGATCGAGCGCCTGCAGCTATTGGAGCAGCAGCCATGATCGCCGCACTGATTCGCTGGTCCGTGCTCAATCGCTTCCTGGTGTTGCTGACCACGCTGTTGATGAGCGCGGTGGGCATCTGGGCGGTGCGTACCACGCCGATCGACGCCCTGCCGGACCTTTCCGACGTGCAGGTGATCATCCGCACGGCGTATCCGGGGCAGGCGCCGCAGATTGTCGAGAACCAGGTGACCTATCCGCTGACCACCACCATGCTCTCGGTACCGGGAGCGAAGACCGTGCGCGGCTATTCGTTCTTCGGTGACAGCTTCGTCTATGTGCTGTTCGAGGACGGTACCGATCTCTACTGGGCGCGCTCGCGGGTACTGGAATATCTCAGCCAGGTGCAGAGTCGGCTGCCGGCCGCGGCCAAGCCATCGCTGGGCCCGGACGCCACCGGCGTCGGCTGGATCTACCAGTACGCGCTGATCGACCGCAGTGGCGCACATGACCTGGCGCAACTGCGCAGCCTGCAGGACTGGTTCCTCAAGTACGAGCTGATCACCCTGCCCAACGTTGCCGAGGTGGCCACCATCGGTGGAATGGTCAAGCAGTACCAGGTGGTGCTCGACCCGCTGAAGATGGCCAGCCTGGGTGTGACCCAGGCGCAGGTGATCCAGGCGATCGAGATGGCCAATCAGGAGACAGGCGGCGCCGTGCTTGAGCTGGCCGAGACCGAGTACATGGTCCGTGCCTCGGGCTATCTGCAAACGCTCGAGGATTTTCGCAGCATCCCGCTGCAGCTCAGCGCTGCCGGCGTGCCGACGACCCTGGGCGATGTTGCGCACGTGCAGCTCGGCCCGGAGATGCGCCGAGGCATCGCTGAGCTGGATGGGGAGGGCGAGACCGTCGGCGGCGTGGTGATCCTGCGCAGCGGCAAGAACGCGCGGGAAACGCTGGCCGCCGTGCACGCCAGGCTGGACGAGCTGAAGGGGAGCCTGCCTGCGGGCGTCGAAATCATCACCACCTACGACCGCAGCCAGCTGATCGACCGCGCCGTGAAGAACCTCAGCTTCAAGCTGCTGGAGGAGTTCATCGTCGTCGCGCTGGTCTGCGGGCTGTTCCTCTGGCACCTGCGCTCGTCGCTGGTGGCCATCGTCTCGCTGCCGATCGGCGTGCTGATCGCCTTTGCGGTCATGCGCTATCAGGGCATCAACGCGAACATCATGTCGCTGGGCGGCATCGCCATCGCCATCGGCGCAATGGTCGATGCCGCGGTGGTGATGATCGAGAACGCCCACAAGAAGGCCGAGGCCTGGCGGCATGCCAATCCCGGCCAGGTGCTGGAGGGCGACGAGCACTGGCAGGTGATGACCCGCGCCGCGCAGGAGGTCGGGCCGGCACTGTTCTTCTGCCTGCTGATTATCACCCTGTCGTTCATCCCGGTGTTTACCCTCGAAGCCCAGGAAGGCCGGTTGTTCGGCCCGCTGGCCTTCACCAAGACCTACGCGATGGCCGCCGCCGCGGGGCTATCGGTGACCCTGGTGCCCGTGCTGATGGGCTACTGGATCCGCGGCCGGCTGCCGGACGAGACGCGCAATCCGCTCAACCGCGGGCTGATCCAGCTGTATCGTCCTGCGTTGGAAGCGGTTCTAGCGCACCCGAAGTCGACCATCGTGGTGGCGCTGCTGGTGCTGGCCACCACGCTGTGGCCTGTCTCCCGGCTGGGCGGCGAGTTCCTGCCACCGATGGACGAGGGCGACCTGCTCTACATGCCTTCTGCGCTGCCGGGGCTGTCCGCGCAGACGGCCGTGCAGCTGCTACAGCAGACCGACCGGATGATACGCACGGTGCCGGAGGTCGAGACGGTGTTCGGCAAGGCCGGGCGCGCCGAGTCGGCCACCGATCCGGCGCCGCTGGAGATGTTCGAGACCACCATCCGTTTCAAACCGCGCGAGCAGTGGCGTGCCGGGATGACCCCGGAGAAACTGGTCGAGGAGCTGGACCGCGCCGTGCAAGTGCCGGGGCTGACCAACATCTGGATTCCGCCGATCCGCAACCGCATCGACATGCTCGCCACCGGCATCAAGAGTCCCATCGGCGTGAAGATCGCCGGTGCCAACCTGGAGGAGGTCGACCGTGTCAGCCAGCAGGTGGAAGCCGTGGCCAAGCAGGTGCCGGGGGTAAGCTCGGCGCTGGCCGAACGGCTTGTCGGCGGGCGCTACATCGATATCGACATCGACCGACGCGACGCGGCGCGCTACGGGCTGAACATTGCCGACGTGCAGTCCATCGTGGCCAGCGCCATCGGCGGCGAGACCGTCGGCGAAACCGTGGAAGGGCTGGCGCGCTACCCGATCAGCGTGCGCTACCCGCGTGAATGGCGCGACACCCCGCAGGCGCTCGAGCAACTGCCGATCCTCACCCCGTTGGGCAGCCAGGTTACCCTCGGCAGTGTGGCACGAGTGCGCGTCAGCGACGGCCCGCCGATGCTGCGCAGCGAGAACGCGCGGCTGGCCGGCTGGGTGTACGTGGATGTGCGTGGCCGCGACATCGCCTCGGTGGTTGCCGACCTGCGCCGGGCCGTCGCCGCCGAGGTCAGCCTGCTGCCGGGCATGAGCCTGAGTTACTCGGGGCAGTTCGAATTCCTCGAACGCGCCAACGAGCGGCTCAAGCTGGTGGTGCCGGCCACGCTGCTCATCATCTTCGTGCTGCTCTACCTGACGTTCGGCCGTCTGGACGAGGCGCTGCTGATCATGCTCACGCTGCCGTTCGCGCTGACCGGAGGTGTCTGGTTCCTCTACCTGATGGGCTACAACCTGTCGGTGGCCACGGGCGTTGGCTTCATCGCGCTGGCTGGCGTCGCCGCGGAGTTCGGCGTGATCATGCTGCTCTATCTGAAGAACGCCTGGACCGAGCAGCAGCAAAAGGGGCTTCTCGACGAGGCGGCGCTGTGCGAGGCCATCCGTGAGGGCGCGGTGCAGCGTGTGCGGCCCAAGGCAATGACCGTGGCGGTGATCGTCGCCGGGCTGCTGCCGATCCTGCTCGGCGCCGGTACCGGCAGCGAGGTGATGAGCCGTATCGCCGCGCCGATGGTCGGCGGCATGCTCAGCGCGCCGTTGCTGTCGCTGTTCGTGATTCCGGCCATCTATCGGCTGATGCGCAGGCCCGGGAGGAGCCGCCAGCCGGGCTACAGCAGCAATAGCAGCCCCGAATAGCCCAGCGACCCGAGGAGGAACGCGCCGAAACGGCTGTTGCGCTCGGAAGGCAGTTCTTCCTTGAGCACATTGAGGATGATTGCCCCTGCAATAAAGGCGGTCACGGCCGATACGCCCAACTCGGACAGCTCTGTGGTTGCGCCGACCGCCCAGCCGACCAGCGTGGCGGCCGCCAGGATCCAGCGGCCGCTGCGGGCGAACAGCTGCTGATGGTCGTGCTGCAGGGCGACATCGTTGACCATGAAATGCAACGCCATGGCGACGCTGTACCAGATCAGCTCCAGGGTCTGCGCCGGATCGCGGTTGGCGAGGATGTAGCCAATCAGTGCGTTGTATCCGCCGAAGGCGGCGATATGCAGCCAGAACACGCCGGCATGAGTTGGCTCGTCGTCGGAACGCTCGCTACGGTGAGACTTGATCAGCCGCTCCAGCCCGTAGAAGCCGGCCAGGCCGATCAATGCCAGCAGGTAGGCATGATGTTCGAGGTAGCGCAGCGGGTGAAAACCGCTATCCTCCATGACCTGCTGGCCCTGTGCCAGCTCAGGTAACAGGTGAACGAATACGTAGGCCACTGCCACGCCACCGGCCATCGATAACCAGCGGCTGCGGGGCAGGCTGTGCAGCTTGCTCAGCCTGCCTGCCGCCAAGTGGGTCAGCGTCAGCACCAGAGCGGCAATGAATGTGAGCATGGGAGTCCTGAGCGAAAGCCTCAGGGGTTGAGACTTTGACCGTCCATCGGCGTTCAGCATGCAGTTCGTCGGCTGCTGCGGCCGACTACTGATCTCGATCAGTTAGCGGCGTCTTGATCGGTCCGGTCGATGATTTTTTTGGTAGAGTTCGCTCCTGAAAAAGCGAGCAGCCAAGCCAGCTTTCAATACGGTCAATGAGGTGTCTGCTTGATTAGGGTGCTGGTGGTCGATGACCACGATCTGGTTCGTACGGGCATCAGTCGCATGCTGGCGGACATCTCCGGCCTTCAGGTGATAGGTCAGGCGGATTCCGGTGAAGACGCGATCCGCAAGGCTCGGGAACTCAAGCCTGATGTGGTGCTGATGGACGTCAAGATGCCGGGCATCGGTGGCCTGGAGGCGACCCGAAAGCTGCTGCGCAGCTACCCTGACCTCAAGGTCATTGCCGTCACCATCTGCGAAGAAGATCCGTTCCCTACGCGGCTGCTGCAGGCCGGGGCGGCGGGTTATCTGACCAAGGGCGCGGCCCTGGAAGAGATGGTGCAGGCCATTCGCATGGTGTTCGGCGGCCAACGCTACATCAGCCCGCAGATTGCCCAGCAGCTGGCGCTCAAGTCGTTCCAGCCCCAGCTCAGCGAATCGCCGTTCGATCTGCTTTCCGAACGGGAAATCCAGATCGCACTGATGATCGCCAATTGTCAGAAGGTGCAGAACATCTCCGACAAGCTCTGCCTGTCGCCGAAAACGGTGAACACCTACCGCTATCGCATCTTCGACAAGCTGTCGATCACCAGTGATGTCGAGCTGGCCCTGCTGGCGGTCCGCCACGGGATGGTCGATACCGTCAACTGATGACAGAAGCCTTCGATTCCTCGGCGTTCCTGGCCGCCTGCAGCGGCCGGCCGGGCGTCTATCGCATGTTCGACGCGCAGGCCAAGCTGCTCTATGTCGGCAAGGCGAAGAACCTGAAAAAGCGCCTGGCCAGCTATTTCCGCAAGACCGGGCAGGCACCCAAGACCGCTGCGCTGGTGGCCAAGATCGCGCAGGTCGAGACCACCATCACCGCCAACGAAACCGAGGCGCTGCTGCTCGAGCAGACGCTGATCAAGCAGTGGCGGCCGCCGTATAACATCCTGCTGCGCGACGACAAGTCCTATCCCTATGTCTTCCTCTCGGCCGGCGAGTTTCCCCGGTTGAGCATCCATCGCGGTGCCAAGAAGGAACCCGGGCGCTATTTCGGCCCCTATCCGAGCGCCGGAGCTATTCGCGAAAGCCTGAGCCTGCTGCAGAAGGCCTTCTTCGTGCGGCAATGCGAGGACAGCTATTTCCGCAACCGCACCCGACCCTGCCTGCAGTACCAGATCAAGCGCTGCAAGGCGCCTTGCGTGAAGCTGGTCGATCCGCAGGAGTACGCCGAAGACGTGCGTCACTCGGTGATGTTCCTCGAGGGCCGCAGCAACGCCCTGGCCGAGGAACTGTCGCGCAACATGGAAAAGGCGGCGATGAACCTGGACTTCGAGCGCGCCGCCGAGATTCGCGACCAGATCGGCATCCTGCGCCGTGTGCAGGATCAGCAGAGCATGGAAGGTGGTTCGGGCAACGTGGATATCGTCGCCGCAGTGGTCAGCCCAGGCGGCGCTTGCGTGCACCTGATCACCGTACGTGGCGGCCGCGTGCTGGGCAGCAAGAACTTCTTTCCGCAGGTGGCCATCGAGGAAAGTGTCAGCGAGGTGCTGCAGGCCTTTCTGGAGCAGTACTACGTTGGCGCTACGGAACGCGACCTGCCGAGCGAGCTGATCGTCAATGCCGTGCACGAGGATTTCGCCACGCTGATCGACGCCATTTCCGAGCTGCGCGGCGTGGAACTTACCATCACCCATCGCGTACGCGCGACGCGGGCGCGCTGGCAGCAACTGGCGCTGACCAACGCCGAGCAGGCCCTGGGCGCGCGGCTGGCCAATCGTCAGCATCTGTCGGCGCGCTTCGAGGCGCTGGCCGAAGCGCTGGAACTCGACGAACCGCCGATGCGCCTGGAGTGTTTCGATATCAGTCATTCCAGCGGTGAAGCGACCGTTGCCTCCTGCGTGGTGTTCGGCCCCGAAGGCCCGCTGAAATCCGATTATCGGCGCTACAACATCGAGGGCGTGACCGCTGGCGACGACTATGCAGCGATGCATCAGGCGCTTTCCCGGCGTTTTCGCAAGGCGGCAGAGGGCGAGGGCAAGCTACCGGACATCCTGCTGGTCGACGGTGGCAAGGGTCAGCTCAATATGGCCCGCGAGGTGCTGGAGGAACTGGCCGTGCCGGAACTCATCCTGCTTGGCGTGGCCAAGGGGGTCACCCGCAAGCCGGGCCTGGAAACTCTCTATCTGAACGACGCCGCGCATGAGTTCACGCTGCCGGCCGACTCGCCTGCGCTGCACCTCATCCAGCAGGTGCGCGACGAAGCGCATCGTTTCGCCATCACCGGCCATCGCGCTCGCCGCGGAAAAGCCCGGCGCACTTCGACGCTGGAGGACGTTCCGGGCATCGGCCCCAAACGCCGCCGCGAACTGCTCACGCATTTCGGCGGTCTTCAGGAACTGTGCAGGGCCAGCCTCGACGAGATCGCCAAGGCGCCCGGCATCAGTAAAAAGCTGGCCGAGTCGATTTATGCGGCTCTGCACAGTGAGTAAACTGTCCCCCGAATTCCGCCGATCAGTGGTACCGATGAATATCCCGAACCTGCTCACCGTTCTGCGCGTGCTGCTGATACCCATCTTCATCCTGCTTTTCTATCTCCCGTTCTACTGGAGCTACCTGGCCGCCAGTGCCGTGTTCACCATCGCGGCGCTTACCGATTGGCTCGATGGCTATCTGGCGCGCCGGCTGGAGCAGAGCACGCCGTTCGGCGCCTTTCTAGACCCTGTCGCCGACAAGCTGATGGTGGCGGTCGCCCTGGTGCTGTTGGTGGAAGAGCATTCCAACCTCTGGCTGACACTGCCAGCCGCCATCATCATCGGCCGCGAGATCGTCGTCTCGGCACTGCGCGAGTGGATGGCCGAGCTCGGCGCCCGCGCACAGGTCGCGGTGTCGAATCTCGGCAAATGGAAGACCGCGGCGCAGATGGTGGCGCTGGTGATCCTGCTGGCCAATCCGCCGCAGCCGACAATATGGGTCGGCATGGGGTACGCATTGCTCATCGTCGCGGCAGGGCTGACGCTGTGGTCGATGATCAATTACCTGATGGCTGCCTGGCCGCACCTGAGCACTACGGAAAAGAAATAAAAACTTTTTTAATCAAAGGGTTGACGGCAGCTTTCGATCGTATAGAATGGCGCCCGTAACCAAGACAACGCGGGAATAGCTCAGTTGGTAGAGCACGACCTTGCCAAGGTCGGGGTCGCGAGTTCGAGTCTCGTTTCCCGCTCCAAATTTTGATCCACAGACTTCTACTGGGGTCTGTAGGTCATTGAAAAAAGGAGCTTCGGCTCCTTTTTTCATTCCAGCGAGTGCCACGGAAATCCACCCACAGCTACCGTTTTTGAGTGACCAAATAAGGCACAAGAATATGGGTGGGTTGGCTACCGGATAGTTGCTGGGGCTGAGCGGGAACCATGACGAGCATAGGGCCTAAGTCATTACTTAGGAGTCTCGAAATGGCGCTCTCTGATCTGACCGTCCGGCAGGCGAAGACCACCGGAAAACGCTACACCCTCTCCGACAACGACTGCCTGGGCCTGATGGTCTCAGCCGCAGGCGGCAAGTCATGGCAATTCCGCTACTACTGGCTGGGCAAGCAAAAGCGCCTGTGCCTGGGTGGCTATCCTGCCCTCAGCCTGCGCGAGGCCCGGACCGAGCGGGACAAGGCCCAGGCCCTGCTCGCCAGGGGGATCGATCCCCAGGTCGAGCGCGACCAGAAACGGCACGCGGCCAAGCTGGCGGGCGAATACACCTTCAAGACCGTCTTCGATGCTTGGGTAGAGCATCGCCGCAAGGAACTCAAGGAAGGCCGTCAGAGCACGCTTTCCCAGATCCTGCGCATCTTCAACAAGGACGTGCTGCCCACTCTGGGAAAGATGTCGATCTACGACATTCGTCGCCCCCAGCTCCTGGGCGTCCTGGCGGCGATCGAGAAGCGCAAGGCGTTCACCACCGCCGAGAAAGTCCGCACCTGGTTCAACCAGATGTTCCGATATGCGCTGGTCATCGCCGAGGGACTGGAAGTCAACCCGGCCGCGGACCTGGACGTGGTGGCCGAGCCCAAGCCCCCGGTGGCCCACAACCCCTACCTGCACCTGCCCGAGATGCCCGAGTTCCTTCAGAGGCTCCGGCTCTACAACCCCCGTGGCTGGCAGACCCAGCTTGGCGTCCGGCTACTGTTCCTGACCGGGGTGCGCACCGGCGAACTGCGGTTGGCCGAACCTGAACAGTTCGACCTCGACAGGGGCTTGTGGATCATCCCGCCGCAGATCGTCAAGCAGCTCCAGGACGAAATGCGCAAGGCGGGGAAGCGGCCGCAGGACGTGCCCCCCTATATCGTGCCGCTGTCCCTGCAGGCCATCGAGATCGTCCGCTACCTCCTGGGCGCAATGCGGCCGGCGCAAAAATACCTGCTGTCGCACCGTAGCGAACTCAAGAAGCGCATCAGCGAGAACACTCTCAACAAGGCCTTGCAGCTCATGGGCTACGAGGGGCGTCTGACCGGCCACGGCATTCGTGGCACCATCTCGACGGCGCTCAACGAGATCGGCTACCCCAAGATTTGGGTGGACGCGCAACTTTCGCACTCCGACCCGAACAAGGTGAGTTCGGCCTACAACCACGCCAAGTACGTGGAGCCGCGCCGCCGGATGATGCAGGACTGGGCCGATCGCCTCGACCTGCTCGAACAGGGCGAAGTGGGAGCCGCGAGCGCGCACCTGACCATCCGTATCGACGGGGTGCCGGCGATGGCGGAAGTGGAGGACGCGATGGACGCGGCCCCCGCGGTGGCCGAGCAGGCTCCCTCCGTCGCCCCGCCAGTGGTGGCCACGCCCATCGTCGTGACCCCGAACAGCGGCGGGATCACGTTCCAGCGGCTGTCGCAGGTGCCGCCACCGCCGACGCATGCCCCGGAGCCCGAAGTCTCTGCAATCCAGCGCGAGCGGGAAGAAATGCTGGCCATGTACGAGTCGCCGAACAACCTGCCGGTCCCGCTGTTCGGCAAGCTGGCCGGAAAATCCAAGGACCAGATCAACCGCGAGCTGAAGGCGGGCAAGCTGCTGTCCATCAGCTTGGGCAACCGGGGACAACGCGTTCCCGACTGGCAACTTGTACCGCTCAAGCACAGGCTGGCTCAGGTGCTCATGAATCAGTATCCACACGCGGATTCGTGGGACCTGTACCGCATGCTGACCCAGCCGCACCCTGACCTGGGGGACCGCGCGGCCATTGATACGGTCACGCCGACCAACGTGCCCGCGATCATCCGGGTCATCACGGGCGACTACCAGCACCATGCGGATACGCCCGAGACTATTGCCCCGCACCCCATCCCCGAGGATGTGCGGCAAAGCGTCCGCCGGTTGGTTGATAGCGCAGTGGTGCTTGAGGGTGCCTGACACTCGCGCTTCAACCTATGGCCGCGGGCGCCTGCTACGCAGCGCCTGCCCTGGCAACTTCCATCGCTCTGCGCTCGAACCGCTCAAAAACGGAGTCGGCTTGGGCGTGGGGCCGCTGCAGGTATGTCACGATCTCGTAGGGGCCGTCTGAAAGCGGGCGCATAGTGATCCCCCACGCATGGGCACGCTCAATGCGCGATTGCGCGGAGAGCCCCACTCCGTAGCCAGCGGTGACCCAAAGCGCCATCATCTCGAACGAAGTCACATGCTGAATGCTCTGTTGGCTCAACGGAAGGGAAGACAGTCGCTGATCGAGCAGTAGGCATGCCTCCGTCGGCCAGCGAAACACCGGATAGTCCAGAAGCTCGGCAAGCGTGATTTTCGCCTGGGCAAGTAAGGGGGACCCCAGCGGCATTGCAACGGCCATGTTCTCGACCCAGAGCGGCTGGCTTTTCACGGCCGGAGCACCAGTGTTCCGAAGCGACATTCCAGCGTCATAGCGGCCTTCCTCAAGGCCCGTCATCAGGTCGTCGCCTGAGGTCTCAAAGAACGCGATGGTGACTTCCGGCTCCTCCGCTCGCTGTAGGGCAAGAAGCGTTGTGAGGCAAGAGGATGGCACTCCAGGTGCGATAGCAAGCCTGAAATGGGAAAACTGGCTGGTGGCGTCATGCATGAGGGCCCCCAATAAGCGATCTGTCCAGAAAGGCAAACCAGCGTCGCAGGAAAGAGTGAAGTTTAACGTCGTTATTTTTAACGTGGTTAATTGTGGCAGATTGTTTGACGCTTCTGCTAATGCAGAAATCAACAATTCAGCCAGGCCGTCCTTCTGGCACATCGACGTATGAATCCGAGTCGGCGTTAGCCTTCGGACAGGCCGTGCGCGCTGCGCGCGTCGCTCAGGGAGTCGCGCAAGACGAGTTCGCATCTCGGGCAAGCATTTCGCGTTCTCACATGGGTAAGATCGAGCGTGGTGAGCACGTGCCCACGCTTCCGCTCATACTGAAAATTTCTACGGCACTCGGAATAAGCGCGGCTGACCTGATGACGGCGACCGAACGCAATCTGCGTGCCGACACTGATCCCTGAGTGTCTGGCCTGCCAGGCTTCGTCAACCGTCCGAAGAGTCGCGTAGGCGAACGATAAATCGCTCCACCGAAGCCGATAAATTGCTGCCGTCGGGCCGAAGCAGGTAGGTCGTGATCACGGCAGAATCCATCGCCAAGGGGCGGATCACCACATCCGGCCGTTGGGAGATGGGAATCTTGGTCGCCGTCATGAAGCCGATGCCGTAGCCGGCGCCGACCAAGGTGAGCATCATGTCGAGCGAGGATACTTCCTCGACAACATTCAGCTTGTGCTCCAACGTGTTGAGCAGCCGCTTGAGTTCGCGGCAATAGCCCTCGCATACCTGCGGGTCGCACAGGACAAGTGGATGGCCTTGGAGTTCTTGAAGTGGCACCTCCTTGTAGGTGAGCAATGAGTGTCGAGCTGGCACAGCAATCACCAGCGGGTCGCGCCAGATTGCTTCGGCAGCGATACCGTCGCCGACATCGGCCGTGTGCGCGAACCCGATCATGAAGTCGCCCGAACGCAAGCCACGCACTTGCTCTGCCAGAGGCACCTCTGACAAGCGTATTTCGATCTCCGGCTCCTCGGCGCGACAACGAGCCAGAAATGCCGACAGCCGTGGATCGATAGCTCCATCTGATACTGCAATGCGCAGGCTACCGCGCAAGCCCGCTGCCACAGCCTTGGCGTTTTCACGAGCCTGTTCCAGCACAGTGAATAGACGGCGTACATCTTGCAAGAAGACCGCACCCGCCGCCGTCAGAACTGTTCCTCGCCGGTTGCGGTCGAAGAGCACTACGCCCAACTCGTCCTCAAGTTCCTTGATGGCTCGTGATAGCGGTGGTTGTTCGATATGCAGGCGCTCAGCCGCCCGCGTGAAATGTAGCTCCTCAGCAAGAACTACGAAGCAGCGAAGATGGCGCAGCTCCATAGGCCACCCTCCCGTTCCGACTTATCCAACACTGTGCTATCTCCCTATAGAAGTGACTGCCATTCTGGCGGCGGCGAGTTCGGCCACGTCTTTGGAAACTTCTGGCTGAATGAGCCAGGGCTGGGTTGATCGTGCGATGGCCCGAGGCCGGCACAACACCAGGCGAGCCTGATCAAGTCCGTGGGGTGGTCAGGATCAGACGAAGGCTATGTCCAGCCATGCACGTCAATGGACGCCGTGCATCGCCTCCGTCCGACCCTTGGTCGATTGCGAACCAGGCGCCCGAACACGCCTGCGGTTGATCATCACCTGCGGATGCTGAGGCTCTGCTCCTGGCCCGAGCCAAGGCAAGTACCCCGTCAAAATCACAACGCCTTGGGGCAGCAGGCAAATGCCGGCGAAAATATTCGCCGGCTCCAGTTGCTGGCCGGGGACCTGCGGAGCCAGAATGCCTCTCACCAGAAAGTGTGAGACATCCTGATGCTTAGCCCGCGCCGGATGCTTACTGCCGCACTGAACCATGCGGGTCGATGACGTACTTGTATGCAGAACCCGCGTCGAACTCCTTGTACGCGGCGGGCGCGTCTTCGAGCTTGATGAACTTAGTGTTCATCATCGGCGAAAGGTAAGGCATGCGATCGTTCAGTATCGCCCGCATTAACGCGTGGTTGTAGTTGGCCGTCGGAGATTGACCAGCCGACATTCGCGGCGACTTGATCCAGGCGTTGGACCATTCCAGATCCATATGGCCTTTCTTGGCTTTCGGGTCTTTCGAGATCGGGTTTGCGCAGTACACACCGACCGTACTGGTCATTCCGCCGAAGCGGACATATTTGAGCATTGCGTTGGTAACAGCGCTCTCCACGATCTTGTCAGCCTCCGCGCCAAACCCGCGGCAGTCCACACCAACATAGTCGATGACGCGATCCACCTCCCTGTGCCCGGTAATGCGTTCGAGATGCTCCTCGATCGGCACGCCGTCGGAAAGGTTGATGGTTTCCACGCCGTGTGGCTTGAGAAGGTCCAGCCGCTCTTGAATGTAATCGGCAACGATGATGGCGCCTGCACCCAGAAGTCTGGCGCAGGCGGCACCCGCTCTGCCGACCGGCCCGGCACCGAAGATCAGGATGTTCTCGCCGACGACGTAGGCCGGTGCGGCTGGCCAGTCTGGGCCAGCGAACCCATGGAAAGCTGTGGGTAGTACGTCAGAGAGAAGGGTCAGATCGCGGATTTTTTCCATGGCGGCATCCTTGTCAGGGAAGCGAAGGAGATTGAAATCCGCATACGGTACGAAGAGATAATCACCTTGGCCCCCCGTCCAGCCACCGAGGTTGAACCCGTAGGCTCCGCAGTCGATTTCGGGGTTGGTGTTCTCGCATACATCGGAGCGCATATGCTTGCAGTTGTAACAACGCCCACACCCCACATTGAAGGGAACGGAAACGATGTCGCCCTTCTTCACGACTTCGACGTCTGATCCCACTTCGATCACTTCGCCGGTCATTTCATGGCCCATGGTCATTCCCTTGGGAACAGCAAACGAACCGCGATAAATGTGAAGGTCGCTGCCACAGATATTTGTGGTAACTATTTTGAGGATAGCGCCATGGGGTGCGCTTTTCCCTTGAGGGGTTATCAGCTCTGGAAATTTGAAGGTGTTGACCTTCATTTCCAAGGGCTTCTCGAAAGTCACGATTCGGTTACCGGTCGGAGTCATTTCGTCACCTCTGTGCGTTAATGTTTCCATCTTCTAAATCGAAGTGGGAAACGAGACTTACCGCTGTCAAGAAGAACGATCGTGGTACTGCCTAGCCGTTGGCCGCGTCTCCTTCTGCGGTCTTGACAGCATCGGATCAAGCTCAGAAGTGGTCAAACTGGAATAATCTATGTGCAGATAGGCACAATCTATCTACGCGGGCTCGTCGAGCCGTGCTCGTCTCCTAGCCGGGAGAGGGCAACGATCATCGCTACATCGCGCCTCCTAGCTTGATCTAGGAACAGTCAGCTCGACCCAGCGAAACATGAGGACGCCGCACGCAGCAGGTACTCCTGTCCCCCTAGTTGCCCCTGGACCTGGTGGACTTCGATGGGTTGCTCAGCACGTGGCGCCTGTTAGCGGCGCACACGGCATGCCTGCAATCTTCGCCTGGTTGAAGCAATACAGAGTTGCTCTTCAAGACTCGCTATTTCAGGGGGCTTTGAGATGAGTCTGCTTTGGGCTGGAACCGACGATGGATCGATATAACGGATTGAAGCGTGGCAGCGAGTTCGGGGGTGTGCACCATTTCGAGCAATGCACGCGATGACGGTGCCTCGAACGCATTTTTCCCAGCAACGAATCCGACATTTGAGTGCGACATTGGTCCATTGATTGCGATTGCGTGGAGATTTGGAATGTGCGCGAGTTGGCCGGCGAGAGATTGCGGAAGAACTGCCGAATATTTTCCTGTCGCCACGTGTGCCGATAGCACGTCAATTGAATCAGTGCGAATAGTCTGTGCGGTACATTGCGTCAGCCTATCTTGAATGGGTTCAGGTACTGCCGAGTTCAGCACGCAGAGTTGTCTATTGAGAACATGGTCCCACGTTGTGCTTCGGGGTTGCTGTGTTCTCGCGGCGTGAAAAAGGAAAATGCGTTCACGGTACAGAAGGTGAGTATCGAAGTCTTCCCCTGGGATATCCTCCAAATGCATGAGTGCGATATCCAAATTGTTTTCTCGAATCGCCTGTAGCAGGGAAGAAGCGCCGGAAACCAGAACTGATTGTTGAAGTAAGGGCGTTTTTTCAGCAAGGGCGATGCTTAATGTGGGCGCTACACCGGCAGTTCCTGGGAGTATCCCTAGCCGGAATTGCCCCTCTATACCTCGCCGTAGTGCGGAGAGTTCTCGCTCCAGCCCTTTGCAGTCGTCATACATCTGCTGAGCCCAAGACAGTACGCGCATCCCTTCAGAAGTGAGGCCGTCATAGCGTCGGCCATGACGCACGATCTCGACACCCATGTCTTCCTCCAATTGCTTAATGCCCGCGGAGAGTGTCGGCTGAGAAACATTGCAGCTTTTGGCCGCGTTGCCAAAATGGCCTTCACGGTGCAAAGCAAGCAAGTATTCAAAGTTTCTTACGATCATATATTTTCTTCTGATAAAGTTGATTAGATTTTATACTTTCACGAAAAACCCTGCGCACGCTTCGATCCGCGTCCAACCTTGGACACATAGCTGGCACGCATGAAAGGCTGCTGCGCGCAGTGCCCATACAGTAGGTTCGACTCGTCATCGACGGTCAGCACCACAACGCACGGGACAGCCAATAGCGCGAACACAGGTGCTTCGCGCTGTGGGGCGAGTCGTCCTCATGTAGCTTAGCAGTTGGCGCGTTCTGGAAGGGAGTAAGCGTGAGTGGTGAGGCACGCAACCGCAAAAGGCGGTGCTAAGCTCTTGAGCTGTTCGGGTCGTGGCCGCGAGTCGTTGAAGCGGCGAGAGAATGGAGCCTGCCGTGGCCGTTGTGGCGCAGCTAGTACACCATGCCCCCAGCGTTTCCTTAGCTGCGATTGACGGACATGCCTGGCGGTAGCTCAATAACAGCCATTTATGGATGAAGGAACGAGGGGAATGAGGCAGATGAAGATATTCACGATTGGATTCACTAAGACCTCCGCGCGGTCCTTCTTCACCAAGTTAAGTGCTTCTGGTGCCAAGCGCCTTGTCGATGTTCGCCTGAATAATGTTTCGCAATTGGCCGGCTTCGCTAAACGCGAGGATCTTCGATATTTTTCCGAGGCGTTGTGCGGGATGGAATATGAACATCTACCAGCACTTGCTCCAACCAAAGACATGTTCGAGGAATATAAAATAAAAGGGGGAGATTGGGATATCTACGCCAGGAAATTTCTGGATTTAATGTCGTCCCGAAAGATTGAGTCAATCGATAAAGAAAAGATTGATAACAGTTGCCTGCTTTGCAGCGAAGACAAGCCCCATCACTGCCATCGGAGGCTAGTGGCCGAGTACCTTGCAGGCAAATGGCCGAATGTTGAGATCGTGCATCTTTAGAGGGGCGACGTAGCTCCACGTTTCCAACGCCTCGTCTGGAGGGCTGAGAGAGACAAAGGCGCGTATCGGCGGGAGCCGGCGCCACACATTGGGCGTACAGAGCAACCTCGCCCGCCACGGCTCGATGTCGGCGCTCAACGAGGCGAGTGGCTCCAGGTGCATTGGCAGACGGGCCGCTGGCTGACGTCGTGGCGATCGGCGGATATGCACTGGGAAGCCCGCCCATGTGTTGGGCTATCATGTTGGCGACGCCTGCGCCCAGGTGGGGCGCGGCAGGATCGCCGTCATTTACACCCCAGTTTGGTACTGCTATAGGTCTTCTGAAATAGCCGATACATCAGGACAAATTGAAGTAGCTCAATTAGGAGATATCTAATGTCAACCGGTACGTTCATTCTGCACTCCAGCTATACGCCGGCGGGGGACCAGCCAGAGGCGATAGCGCGCCTACTGTCGGACATAGAAGAAGGTGCGACACACCAGACGCTGAAAGGTATCACCGGCTCAGGTAAGACCTTTACGATGGCGAATGTGATTCATCGTCTGAAGCGGCCCACATTGATCTTGGCTCCTAACAAGACGTTGACCGCGCAGCTTTATGGTGAAATGAAGCACTTCTTTCCCGAGAATGCTGTCGAGTACTTCGTTTCCTACTACGATTATTTTCAGCCCGAGATCTATATGCCGGGCACCGATCGTTTCATTCCAAAGGACTCGGCCATCAACGACCACCTTGAGCGCCTACGCCTGTCCACGACCAAATCCTTGATTGAGCGCCGCGATGTGATCGTCGTCGCTTCGGTGTCTTCAATCTACGGCCTGGGTGACCCGGATGCGTACCGAGCGTTACAGATCGCTCTGTCCCCTGGCGTCAAAATAAACCAGAGAGAGCTGATTCGTCGCTTGGCTCTGCTGCAATATGATCGCACTGAGCGCACTCTCAAACGTGCAACGTTTCGGGTGCAAGGTGATGTGATCGATATCTTTCCTGCTGATTCCGAGCATAGGGCAGTTCGGGTGGAACTGCTGGATGACTCTGTTGCGTCTGTTCAATGGCTAGACCCTGTTACAGGTAAAACGCTGGGGGCAATTGACCATTACTTGGTTTCGCCAAAGACGCTTTTTGCACCGCCCACGAATAAAATAGATTCCGCGTCCAAGAAGATACTCGCTGATATGGAAGAGCGGGTTGCCGAGCTTAACAGAAATAATCGCTTGGTCGAGGCAAACAGGCTGTACGAGCGGATCACGCATGACGTGGAGATGATGCGCGAGGTAGGCTATTGTTCGGGGATGGAGAATTATTCCTGCTACTTCAGCGACCGGGACCCGGCCTCGCCTCCGATCACATTGCTGGATTACCTGCCGAAAGATGGGCTTCTGTTCGTCGATGAATCCCACGTCATGGTGCCACAGATATCCGCAATGTACCGGGGGGATCAGGCGCGCAAGGAGACGTTGATAGATTACGGGTTCCGCTTGCCTTCGTCTAAGAACAATCGCCCGTTGAACTTTGGTGAATTCGAGAAGGTCAAGCCACAGACCATCTTCGTTTCCGCGACGCCGGGTGACTACGAGTTGAAGGTGTCGAAAGACAGGGTTGTCGAACAGGTTATCAGGCCGACGGGACTGCTTGATCCCGAGGTTGAGGTGCGCAAATCGGATGGGTACATAGATGATCTGCTTGCTGAAATATCGAAGTGCGTGAAGAAGAAAAATCGCGTGCTCGTGACCACGCTGACGAAGGTCAGTGCAGAAGAGCTAACGGATTTCTTGACGGACCATGGGATTCGAGCGCGCTACATGCATTCGGACATAAAAGCGGAGGATCGTGTTGAGATCATCAATGGCCTGCGCGCAGGAGAGTTCGATGTTTTGATTGGGATTAGCCTTTTGCGCGAAGGGCTGGATATTCCCGAGGCATCATTGGTTGCTATTCTCGATGCGGATCGGGCAGGCTTCCTGCGGTCGGCCCAGGCACTCATTCAGATGATAGGTCGAGTTGCTCGGAATGAAAACGGAAAGGCGATCTTGTACGCCGACGTGACGACTCCGGCGATGAAACAGGCGATCGATGAGACAAATAGGCGCAGGCAGCTTCAAATTGCCTTTAACGAAGAAAATGGAATTTCTCCGGTCTCCTCTGTGCGAAAACTAGCAGGAGAAGAGACGAGTACGGAGGAGCCCACAGTTCATACCGAGGCTTTTTGCGAGAATTTGTCCGACCTTTGCGACCAAATTACTGCCAAGGAGCAACAGTTGCTCGAATTTACTGATACTGGCGACGAGCAGCGCGTGGAAGATATCCGTCATCAGTTGGATGGGTTGTACCGGCAATTTATTTATATCTAATCGTTCGCCGGCATTGGATTGCATGGCCGACCGATCTGCACTTGGCGCAAGGGGCAGACGGTCGGCTCATCATTCAAACGGAGGGGTGAACCGCCGAGGCTCAGTGCCCCGCTTTCCAAGGCAGGTGTCCTACAGCGTCTTGCGGCGTGTCAGCGCAAAGCTGGCAACGATCCAACGGCGACCAGCATTTCATCAAATACCGCTCGAACCCTTCCCGGAATGGGGCCACGCTGAGGCCGATAGACGTACAACCCCCATGCCGGAGGTTCTTCGGTCTCCAGCACTCGCACGAGCTTCCCGCTGGCAATGTAGGGGGCAGCCATGTAGTCCGCCAGTTGCGCGAACGCGATTCCGGCCAACGCTGCCCCCATTTCCATGTCGGCGTTGTCGGCGACGAGGGTGGGAGCGGTGGGTGTCCACTGGCGTCCCGCCTTGAAGTGCCAAGGCCAGGGGCGGCCGGTATTGATATCCAAGGCCACGGTGACCGGCAGGCTGCTTAGCGCATCGATGTTTTCAGGTACACCCACTTTCTTGATCAGGCGCGGAGCGGCAACGATTGGGAGTCTCATGTCGGCCGCCTTGCGCGCGACGAAGCGGCTATCGCGCATGAATCCGACCCTGATCCCAACGTCAATCCCTTCGTCAACCGTGTTGCTGATGCGATCGGACAGGCGCACATCCAGAGTGATACCAGGATGACGCGCGGCCACGCGTTCCAGTGCAGGCAGCACCGCTCTGGTGCCCAAACTGTGCGGTGCGGTGATGCGAACCGTGCCGGACAGGGATGCCTGCTGGTCGGACCCAGGCGTCCGCCATAGATCCTCGAACCGCTCCAATGCCGGGCGCACCTGGTCTAACAGCCCTTCGCCGAAGGCGGTGATGCGCACCTGGCGTGTGCTTCGATGAAACAACACCTCGCCGTAGTGTTGCTCCAGTTGCTGGATGGCACGGGTGACACCTTGCGGAGAAGTCCCCAGCCGGACGGCCGCATCGCGAAAACTGCTGCTTTCGGCCGCCACCCGAAAGATGCGCAGTAGTTCCATTTCCTTGTTCATGACGAACACCTCATGGCCAGTTTCGCTGCTCGTTAATTGTTCCAGATAGTGGAATTATAAAATCGCAACAATTCCATATACAAGGGAGGCGCGGTTGCCCAAACTGGCAACACCCCCGAATGCTCCGCGCCTAACAACCCAACAAGGAACGCGAATGAACGCTGCGACTCTCATCACCGCCTACTACGACGCCTTCAACCGCGGCGATCGCGAGGCCATGCTGTCCATGTTGACCGATGACGTTGCGCACGACTTGAACCAAGGCGCTCGTGAGGTCGGTCGCGAAGCCTTCCGCGCCTTCCTGCGGCGCATGGATCGCTGCTATGGCGAGCAACTGCGCGGCATCGTGGTGATGGTCAGCGCCGACGGCCTGCGCGCAGGCGCGGAGTATGTGGTGCATGGCGAATACAAAGTGACGGACGACGGACTGCCGGAAGCACAGGGCCAGCGCTACGTGCTGCCGGGTGGCGCGTTCTTCGACATCCGCGATGGCAAGATCGCTCGTGTCACCAACTACTACAACCTCGGCGACTGGATCGCACAGGTCGGAGGGGATGCCTGAAATGACCAGCGACGTGCAGGTGCTGGTTCGTCGTGGATCGGACATTGCCGAATGGTTCGACACCGTGGCACATCTGCGGGCGAAGGTCTTCCGCAGCTTTCCATACCTGTACGAGGGCGACATCGAATACGAGAAGCACTACCTTTCCATGTACGCTCGTTCGGCAGACAGCCTGCTGGTGCTCGCGCTCGCTGATGACCTGGTCGTGGGTGCGTCCACGGGGTTGCCTCTCGGCGATGCAGAGCCGGCCTTCCAGGTGCCGTTCGCCGATCGAGGAGTCCCGATGGAGGCAGTGTTTTACTGCGGCGAATCAGTCCTGCTCCCGGCCTTCCGGGGGCTTGGCCTGGGCCACCGCTTCTTTGACGAACGCGAAGCGCATGCTCGTTCGTTGGGCGGCATGCAGTGGACATCGTTTGCGTCGGTGGATCGAGCAGACGACGATCCTCGGCGTCCTTCCAACTACCGCAGTAATGATCCCTTCTGGACCCGTCGTGGCTACGTGCGGCAGTCGGACATGAAGGTTACGCTGCCCTGGAAGCAGGTGGGTGAGCCAAGCGAAACCGAGCAGACGCTCACGATGTGGCTGCACTCCCTGGAGAACGCGAAATGAAAGTGGCAGTTGCGAAATACGCAGTGGGCCAGCCCACGGACTTCGAGGCATTTGCTGCGCGGCAGCGACTGGTTCTGGAGGAGGCGCGTCGTGGCGGGGCGGAACTGGCCGTGTTGCCCGAGTATCTATCCCTCGAACTGGCTGCAACGTGCGAGCCGAGCATTCGCCATGATTTCAACGCCTCTCTGGCCGCGCTGCAGGCCTTGCAGTCTCCGTGGCTGGCACTGTATGCCGACTTGTCGCGCGAGTTATGCATGACCATTCAGGCCGGTACGTTTTTGACCCAGGTTGGACTGAACCGCTATCGCAACCGGGCTTGGTGGTTTGCGCCTGACGGTACACGCGACTACCAGGACAAATTGCAGTTAACGGGGTTCGAGAAAGACACCGGCGTCATCGAGGGTGGCGACGAACTCAAGGTGTTCGATCTGAAAGGCGTGCGTGCCGGCATCGCTGTCTGCTACGACAGTGAGTTTCCATTGCCCGTGCGAGCCCAGCGAGAGGCGGGGGCGCGCCTGCTGCTGGTCCCGAGCTGTACCGACACCCGAGCAGGTGCAACCCGGGTCCGTGTGGGCTGCATGGCGCGGGCACTGGAGAACCGAATGTTCATCGCGCAGGCCGTGACGACTGGAACTGCCGACTGGAGTCCGGCGCTGGACACGAACACTGGCGAGGCCACGATCTACGCACCAATGGATCGTGGATTCCCGGAGGATGGCATTCTCGCGACGACTTGCGGCACGCAGACATGGGCGATCGCTGATCTTGACGTAGATGCGCTCGAACGAAACCAAGAACAGGCCCAGGTTGCAGTCGATCGCGACTGGGACGGTCAGATGTTGCCTGCACTGCGGAATGCTCGGTACTCGGGTCGTAAGGTCGCCTAGCCGGGGTCATCTTGATAGCTTCAGCTCGATGAATCCGTGTACATAGGCCATGTCTATCTGCACATAGATTTTTCCAGTTTGACCAGTTTTGAACTTGCCCCGATGCTGTCGATACATGCAAAAAATATTCATTGATTTGAATGTTTTGCGCTTCTTGGGAACAAATCTGTACTAGCCTGTAAGAGTGCTCGAAGAGCACAGAATTTGTGGCGAAGTTCGGCCGCATATACTATGGGGGAGTATTGTATAATGCGGCGATGTACCCAAGTAGAGAGGTGTTCGATGCCACACAGCCCGGAAGAAAAGAAGCAAGCACTGACGCGCATCAGGCGCATCAAAGGTCAGGTAGCGACTCTTGAGCAAGCGCTTGATGCAGGTGCGGAATGTCCTGCAATTCTTCAGCAGCTTGCGGCCGTTCGTGGGGCAGTCAACGGATTGATGGCAACCGTTCTGGAGAGCTATCTGCGGGAAGAGTTTCCCAGTAGCGAAATCAGGAGCGATTCGCAGAACAAGTCCATTGACGAGACCATCTCTATCGTCCGCTCCTATCTGCGGTAGAGGCACCAGGGTGCCCTCGGTGAGGGCAAATTTAGTTAGCTAGTAAAGGAAGCGACATCATGAAATCACGTGCAGCAGTTGCCTTTGGGCCAGGAAAGCCGCTAGAAATCGTCGAGATCGACGTCGAGCCGCCGCGCAAGGGCGAGGTGCTCATCAAGATCACGAACACCGGCGTTTGTCATACCGACGCCTTCACCCTGTCGGGCGACGACCCCGAAGGTCTCTTCCCGGTCGTGCTGGGTCATGAAGGTGCGGGTATCGTCGTGGAGGTGGGTGAAGGTGTGACCAGCGTGAAGCCTGGCGATCACGTCATTCCCCTCTATACCGCCGAGTGCGGCGAGTGCCTGTTCTGCAAGTCCGGCAAGACCAACCTGTGTGTCGCGGTTCGTGCAACCCAGGGTAAGGGGCTGATGCCCGATGGTACGACTCGCTTCTCGTACAACGGTCAGCCGCTTTACCACTACATGGGCTGCTCGACCTTCAGCGAATACACGGTCGTCGCCGAAGTCTCGCTGGCCAAGATCAACCCGGACGCCAATCCCGAGCACGTCTGCCTGCTGGGCTGCGGCGTGACCACCGGCATCGGCGCCGTGCACAACACGGCCAAGGTACAGCCCGGCGACTCGGTGGCCATCTTCGGCCTCGGCGGCATCGGTCTCGCTGCGATTCAAGGTGCACGCCAGGCCAAAGCGGGCCGCATCATCGCCATCGATACCAATCCGGCGAAGTTCGAACTGGCTCGTACCTTCGGCGCGACCGAATGTCTCAACCCGAAGGACTTCGACAAGCCGATTCACGAGGTTCTGATCGAGATGACCGGCTGGGGTGTCGATCACACCTTCGAGTGCATCGGCAACGTCGACGTGATGCGTTCGGCTCTGGAAGCTGCCCACCGCGGCTGGGGCCAGTCGATCGTCATCGGCGTGGCTGGTGCTGGCAAGGAAATTTCGACCCGCCCGTTCCAGTTGGTCACCGGTCGCACCTGGAAGGGTTCGGCTTTCGGTGGGGTCAAGGGCCGCACTCAGCTTCCCGGCATGGTGGAAGACGCAATGAAAGGCGAGATCGATCTCGCCCCGTTCGTCACCCACACCATGGGCCTCGACGACATCAACAAGGCCTTCGACCTGATGCATGAAGGCAAGTCGATTCGCACGGTGATCCACTACTGATCACCCACTATCCATTCAACACCAACCACCAAGGAAATTAACCATGTCCAATCCTGTCATTTCCGGCGACGGTATCTTCTCGCACGTCTTCGTCGGCGCCGCCGACCTCCAGAAGTCGACCGCGTTCTATGACGCCGCTCTGGGTGCTCTCGGCATCAAGAACCTCGGTCCTTTCGGCAACGGATGGGTGCTTTTCGGTCGCGAAAAGCCGGCTTTCATCATCGCTCGTCCGGGCAATGGTGAAGCGCCTTCCGGCAACGGCGTGACGGTCGGCTTTGCGGCCGCCACTCCCGCCGAAGTGGACGCCTTCCACGCCGCCGGCCTTGCCGCAGGCGGCACCGACGAGGGCCAGCCCGGCCCGCGTGGCCACCTGCCGGGTGCCTATGCGGCCTACCTGCGTGATCCGGCGGGCAACAAGGTTTGCGCGTACACCTTCGTCTGAAAGCCAGGAAGCTGAGGGCGTTCTGAAAAGGCCAGCACAAGCCTCTACACGGCGAGCCTATTGGACGGACCGTGTAGAGCGGTGCCCGCTCATGAAGATCGGCCCGCAGCCATGTGCGAAACGCATGGCTGCGGGCATTTGCTTTGAAGCGTGTTTTTCAACCAATGAGAAATGAGGTCGTTATGCAAGAGCCGGCCAACATCAATACGACGACCGTACAACCCGCCCCGACCGCCACCGTGTACGGCATGCCGGCCTATGCCGATCGTGCTGCGGCCGTGGGTGAAGTGCATGCGCGCCCGCATCTGTTGATTCAGGCCCCCCGCAGCATATTGCAGCTCGCTTTCATTACCGAAGGCGATCAGGCCAGGGATCAGATGGCGATGAGTGAGTTGTCTCATCGCTTCGGCGTTGCCGAACCCGACCATGCTACGCCGCTTCACGGCGTGACATGGGATGAAGGAGACCTGCACTGCGAAAAGCACACCGAGTTCTCGACGTATCTATGGTGCGCTTCGCTGGATTCCGAGACGGGAGAGCCGTGCGGCGAAAATCCGTTCAAGCATGGATTTGTTCCTCCCGGCCCGGTCGTATCCGGCATCCGTTTGAGACTTCTTCCGTGGACGCCGGAAACGGAGAAGGAGGTCGATCGCTTCGATCCTGCCAGCCTGTGCTACTCGCTGGTGGAGAACGGCTCTGCCGCCATCCTGACCGACTTTCGACAGGATGAGGATGGCCTGACGCAGATGCTCGTCCTGGCCCGCGATTTGACCCCGGCGCGGGCGGGTGCGCTGGCTCAACGTCTGCTGGAGATCGAGACTTACCGCACCTTGGCGTTGCTGTCCTTGCCGTTGACGCGGTCGATGACGTCGGAGCTGCGGCGCATGGAGTCGCGCCTTGCGGCGATCACCGACGAGATGTGTACGAGCTTGGTGGAACGGCGCGACAGCGACGTGCTGCTGTCCGAATTGACCGCCCTGGCTGCCGAGCTGGAAGCTGGCGTTGCGGCGAATCTCTATCGCTTCGGCGCCAGCCGTGCCTACTACGAGATCGTCGAGGAAAGGCTGGCAGCGCTTTCGGAAGAAGCCGTATCCGGGTACTTCACCTGGGCGGATTTCCTGCAGCGTCGCATCGCTCCCGCCATGCGGACATGCCAATCCGTAAAGGAGCGCCAGACCAAGCTCTCCGACAAGCTGACCCGGGCCATCGCGTTGCTGCGTTCCTGGATCGACGTCGAGCTTGAACGCCAGAACCGCGATCTGCTTGCGTCGATGAACAACCGGGCCAAGATGCAATTGCGCCTTCAGCAAACCGTCGAAGGCCTGTCGGTCGCGGCAATTTCTTATTACGTCGTGAGTCTTCTCGGCTATTTACTCAAGGGCATTCCGATGGTTCACGACAGCGTGGCGCCGGTGATGGCGGTTCTGGTGCCTGCGGTGATGCTGACGATCTGGTGGATCGTGCGCAGGATCAGACACGCCCACGGTGACACGGCAGCGGAAGAGAAATCTTCCTGAAGAGCTGCCGTCCTGGTGCGCGAGAGCTGCGCCGTTCCTTTGAACATAGGAGAACACCATGGAACGCATCGAACATCACGCCAGCTTTGATGGTTGGCAGGACGTTTATCAGCATGAATCCACGACGCTCGGTTGCACGATGAAGGTCGGCGTCTATCTGCCTCCGCAGGCACAGCACAGCAAGGTGCCGGTGCTGTACTGGCTTTCAGGCCTCACCTGCACCGAGCAGAACTTCATCACCAAGTCCGCCGTCCAGCGCTACGCAGCCGAACATGGCATTGCCGTCGTCGCGCCCGATACCAGCGCACGCGGCGAAGGCGTTGCCGACGATCCCGCCTATGACCTCGGACAGGGGGCGGGTTTCTACGTCAACGCCACGCAGGAACCCTGGGCTGCGAATCATCGGATGTATGACTACGTGGTGCAGGAACTACCGGCGCTGATCGAGGCCCACTTTCCCGTGACGGCGGAGCGGAGCATCAGCGGCCATTCCATGGGCGGGCATGGCGCCCTGGTCATCGCCCTGCGCAACCCGGGCCGTTATCGAAGCGTCTCGGCCTTCTCGCCCATCGTCGCGCCCACCCAGGTTCCCTGGGGACACAAGGCCTTCGAGGCGTACCTGGGCAGCGACCGGGAGGCGTGGAAGCAGTACGACACCGTGGAGCTGATTCGCACCGTGCAGGAGCGTCTGCCGCTGCTGGTGGATCAGGGCTTGGGCGACGAGTTCCTGGAGAGTCAGCTTCAGCCCGATCTGCTGCGCAAAGCCTGCGACGAGACGGGGCACCCGCTCACGTTGAATCTGCGCCCTGGCTACGACCACAGCTACTACTTCATTGCCAGTTTCATTGGCGAGCATATGGCATACCACGCATCGGCGCTGAAACGCTGAGAGAGATGAGATCAGGTTATGACAAAGACCTCCAAAAACCGACATCACGTCGTCATTATCGGAGCGGGCTTCGGCGGGATCGAGGTTGCCAACGAGCTTGCTGGTGCCGAGGTCGATGTGACGATCATCGATCGGCGCAATCATCACCTGTTCCAACCCTTGCTTTACCAGGTTGCAGGGGCGTCACTTTCGACATCCGAGATCGCATGGCCTATTCGCTATCTCTTCCGCAATCGCCCGGAAGTGAACACCTTGATGGCGGAAGTGGAAGGCATCGACCAGGACGCGCGTCAGGTCATTCTCAACAATGGCTCACGCCAAACCTACGACACGCTCGTACTCGCGACAGGCGCTACCCATGCCTATTTCGGACACGACGAATGGGGGGCTTTTGCGCCGGGGTTGAAGACGCTGGAAGATGCCACGGCCATTCGGGGCCGAATCCTCGCGGCTTTCGAGGAGGCCGAGCTCACGAGCGATCCTCAGCAGCGTGCCGCGCTGCAGACGTTCGTCATCATCGGTGGTGGTCCCACCGGGGTTGAATTGGCCGGGACCATCGCCGAGCTTGCACGAGACACGCTGGCGCGTGACTTCCGCTCTATTGACCCGAGCACGTCCCGGGTTGTACTGATCGAGGCGGGCCCGCGTCTGTTGTCGGTCTTTCCAGAGGATCTTTCGGCCTATACGCGCCAGGCACTCGAAAAGCTCGGGGTCGAGGTCGT